>Ga0310690_10004502_pt1 | contig 19715 bp, 14 predicted proteins | sample AusTroGonzalo_MG_2_FD_207661 | JGI IMG/M metagenome (GOLD analysis project Ga0310690, IMG submission 207661) | Bovine rumen microbial communities from tropical cattle in Woodstock, Queensland, Australia - Gonzalo_04 (v2) (version 2) | ecosystem: Host-associated > Mammals > Digestive system >...
AACCATTTCCTACGCCGAGGCCGCCGACCTGATGGAGAGCCACCTGCTGGTGGTCAACGCCACCCCCGTGGGCATGTACCCCGACACGGAGGCCACGCCGTGGCCCTATGCCGACCGCTGGACAGCGCGCCACCTCGCCTACGACCTCGTCTACAACCCCTCACCCACCCTCTTCCTGAAGCAATCTACCGAGGGTGGCGCTGCCACCCTCGGAGGACTCCCCATGCTCCACCGCCAGGCGGAACTGAGCTGGGAACTATGGCGGTAAGCGCCCATTGCTTCCTTTCCCCGAACCCATTACTTCCTCCCTCCGCGCTCGTCGCTCCTCCACCCCAAACTTGCCGCCCCTTCCCCCCGCCTTCGCCGCGCCCTCGTTTCTTCTTCGATTTATCGCTGTTTGTTCTTCGATTGTTCTTCGTTTTCAAAACGAAGAACAATCGAAGAACAAACGAAGAACAAACATCCTTCAAACGACCCCGCCCCAACGCCCCGGCAAAAGGGCAACAAAAGCGCTACAGGCCAGCAGAGACCCCCGTCGTAACCAACCGGGAAACCTCTAATGGCCGATTGGTAGAATAATGAAATAATAGCTAAGGCTGACGCACAGCGCGGACAGAGAGCCCGACACTGCAGTTGAGGAGGCTCCAGCCGTTCACGTTGCCAGAAGTTAAGTAGCAGTTCCACGCCCTGTAGTACGACTTTTTTCGGACATGGAGAAGAAAATAACTATTTGTGGAAAAGTTTTTGGCGGAGGTATGGGAATTATTTCGTACCTTTGCAGAACAGATTAGCCCCATTCTTGTACACCTTTATATAATGTAGCACCATGAACTTTACCCATTTGCACGTTCACTCGCACTATTCGATGCTCGACGGCATGTCGAAAGTGTCCGAACTTGTGTCCCGCGCCAAGGAGCTGGGCATGCATTCCATCGCCCTGACGGACCACGGCAACATGTTTGGCATCAAGGACCTGATAGACACCGTCGCCAAGGAGAACGGCAAGGTGAAGGACAAGATCAAGGAGGTGGAGGGGCAGATTAAAGAGCTGCAGGAGAAGAGGAATGAGGAATTGGGGGAGGCAGGGGAGCAGCCGGAGGTGCAGAAGGAGTTGGGGAAGCATCTGGAAGATCTGCAGGAGAAGCTGGAGAAGCTGAAGGGGCAGTTCTTCAAACCCATCATCGGGACGGAAGCTTACTGCGCGCGGCGCACGCTCTACGACAAGGACAAGGATGTCAAGGAGATAAACCCCGAGACGGGCAAGGAACGCATCGTCGACTCCAGCGGCTACCACCTCATTCTGCTGGCCAAGAACCTGAAGGGGTACCACTCGCTCTGCAAGCTGGCCTCCATCGCCTACACCGACGGCTACTACAGTCGCCCGCGTATCGACCACAACGTGCTGGAACAGTACCACGAAGGACTCATCGTCTGCTCCGCCTGCGTGGGCGGCGAAATCCCGCAGCTCATCATGAAAGGCGACCTCGAAGGGGCCGAGAAGGCGGTGCTCTGGTTCAAGCGCATCTTTGGCGACGACTACTACCTCGAACTGCAACGCCACAAGACCGACAAGCCCAACGCCAACACCCAGTTCTACGAACTGCAGCAGAAGGTCAACCCCGTCTTAATTGAGCTGGCCCGCAAGCACAATATCAAGCTCATCGCCACCAACGACGTCCATTTCGTGCGCGAGGAGCACGGCGAGGCCCACGACCACCTCATCTGCCTGGCCACCCAAAAGGACTACAACGACCCCAACCGCATGCACTACAGCAAGCAGGAGTGGCTGAAGAGTCCCGAAGAGATGGCGGCCATCTTCGCCGACATCCCCGAGGCGCTGGAGAACACCCAGGAGATTGCCGACAAGGTGGAGGTATTCAAAATCGACTCCGACCCCATCATGCCGGTGTTCGACATCCCCGCCTCCTTCGGCAGCGAGGAGGAATACCGCAGCCGCATCACCGAGGAGGAACTCTTCGACGAGTTCACGCAAAACGAGAAGCACGAGGTGGTGCTCAGCCGCGAGAAGGCCGAGGACAAAATCAAGAAGCTAGGCGGCTACAACAAGCTCTACCGCATCAAGTTCGAGGCCGACTATCTGGAGAAGCTCGTCTGGGAGGGTGCCCACAAGCGCTATGGCGAGGAACTCACCGACGAGCAGAAGGAGCGCATCGTCTTCGAGCTGCACACCATCAAGACCATGGGCTTCCCGGGCTACTTCCTCATCGTGGCCGACTACATCCGCGCCGCCCGCGAGGAACTGGGCGTCAGCGTGGGTCCCGGCCGCGGTTCCGCGGCCGGCAGCGTGGTGGCCTACTGCCTCTGGATCACCGATGTCGACCCGCTGAAGTACGACCTCCTGTTCGAGCGTTTCCTCAACCCCGACCGCATCTCGCTGCCCGATATCGACGTCGACTTCGACGACGCCGGTCGCGGCCGCGTGCTCGACTACATCACCAAGAAATACGGCAAGGAGAAGGTGGCCCACATCATCACCTACGGCACCATGGCCACCAAGAGCGCCATCGCCGACGTGGGGCGCGTGGAGAAGATACCCCTCGCGGAGGTCAACAAGCTGAAGGAATACATCCCCGACCGCGGCTTCCCCGACAACATCAAGGACGAGAAGGGCAAGTCGCCCAAGGTCACCCTCGCCAACTGCCTGAAATACGTTCCCGAGCTTCGCGCCATCATGCAGGACCCCGCGCAGGCCGAGATAAGCAACATGCTGACCTACGCCGCCGAGCTGGAGGACACCAACCGCCAGACGGGCATCCACGCCTGCGGCGTCATCATCGGCGCCGACGACCTGACGAACATCGCCCCCGTCTGCACCATCTACGACAAGGAGTCGGACACCGACGTCCTCGTCACCCAGTACGACGGCCATGTGGTGGAGACCGTGGGACTCATCAAGATGGACTTCCTCGGCCTGAAGAACCTCACCATCATCAAGAACGCCATCGCGATGATCAAGAAGAACCACGGCGTGGAGATAGACATCGACCACATCCCCATCGACGACGAGAAGACCTACGAACTCTACTGCAAGGGCAACACCGTGGGGACGTTCCAGTTCGAGTCGGGGGGCATGCAGAAATACCTCCGCGAGTTGGAGCCGCACGTCTTCGAGGACCTCATCGCCATGAACGCCCTCTACCGTCCGGGGCCCATGGACTACATCCCCGACTTCATCAACCGCAAGCAGGGCCGCGCCGCCATCGAGTACGACATTCCCTGCATGGAGCAGTACCTCAAGGACACCTACGGCATCACCGTCTACCAGGAGCAGGTCATGCTCCTCTCGCGCCAGCTGGCGGGCTTCACGCGCGGCCAGAGCGACACCCTGCGCAAGGCTATGGGCAAGAAGCAGATAGAGAAGATGAACGAGCTGGAGAAGCTCTTCTACGAGGGCGGCGAGAAGAACGGGCACCCCCACGAAAAGCTCCACAAGATATGGGAGGACTGGAAGAAATTCGCCTCCTACGCCTTCAACAAGTCGCACGCCACCTGCTACTCGTGGGTGGCCTACCAGACGGCCTACCTCAAGGCGCACTACCCCGCCGAATACATGGCCGCCGTGCTCACCAGCGCGCAGAACGACATCAAGCGCGTCAACGAGCTCATGGACGACTGCCAGCGCAACAACATCGACATCCTTCCCCCGTCGGTCAACGAGTCGGACGTGGACTTCAGCGTCAACGCCAAGGGGCAGATACGCTTCGGCCTGCAGGCCGTCAGCGGCATGGGCGAGGCCGCCGCCGGCGCCATCATCTCCGAGCGCGAGAAGGGAGGCCCCTTCGCCGACATCTTCGACCTGCTGGAGCGCGTCGACGTGCGCACCGTCAACCGCAAGAACCTCGAGGCCCTCGTCAAGGCCGGCGCCCTCGACGGCGTCGGCACCATGCACCGCGCCCAATATTTCCACAAGGAGAACGACAACGAGAACACCCCCACCTTCATCGAGAAGCTGGTGCGCTGGGCGGCACACACGCAGGACAGCGCCAACAGCGCCCAAATGAGCATCTTCGACATGAGCGACGAGATTAAGCAGGAGGCGCACCCCGCGCCGCCCGCCTGTCCCGAATGGAGCGTCCTGGAGCGCTGCAAGAACGAGTTCGAGGTCATCGGCTTCTACCTCAGCGGCCACCCCCTCGACACCTACCGCTATGAAATGCAGAACTATGCCAAGACCCCCGTGTCCGACCTCAACTACATCGACAAAATCAAGGAAAAAGAAATAGCCTTCGGCGGCATGGTCACCGACGTGCGGACGGGCATCTCCAGCAGCAACGGCGACCCCTACGGCGCGCTGACCATCACCGACCTCACGGGCAGCCACACCCTCTGGCTGCGCGGCAACGACTTCCAAAAGTACGAGAACTTCTTCCGCAAAGACCTCTTCCTCTTCGTCAAGGGCAACTACAGGGTATTCTCCTATACCGACAAGAAAGACGGCCAGGAGAAGTTCTCGAAGCCCAAGTTCAAGCCCTCGCAGATGATGCTCCTCAGCGACGTGCTGAACACCTACACGCGGCTCATCCGCTTCCGCATCGACCTCAAGGACATCACCCCCGAGTTCTGCAAGGAACTGGAACAGATATTCAAACGCTACAAGGGGAAGGTACCCTTGGAGGCCGAAATCGTCGACCCGATGCAGCGGCTCGCCCTCACCCTCCGCACCCGCACCCACCTCGTCGACGTCCACCGCATCCTCCCCGTGCTCGACAAGATGCCGCAGATATACAATATACATACCAACGCCAACACATGATGCAGCTCACCACTCCCGTCGCCACCGCCTCCCAGGGCCTTGCCATCGACTTCGGCACGCCCCTGCTCGCCCTCGGCTCCTGCTTTGCCGACGAGATGGGGAGCAGGCTGCAACGGGACGGGTTCGACATCCTCTGCAACCCCTTCGGCACGCTCTACAACCCCCTCTCCATCGCCGAGGACCTGCGGCTGGCCCTGTCGGGCGATGCGCTGCCCGACGACCGCCTCGTGCCGCACGACGGCCTCTGGCATTCGTGGATGCACCACAGCCGCTTCTCGTCGCCCGACCGCGACGAATGCCTCGCCCGCTGCAACGAGGCCATCCGCGCCGCCCACCGCCAGCTTGGGCGCAAGCCCCTGCTCCTCATTACCTTCGGCACCGCATGGGTCTTCCGCCACGAGGGGCGCGTCGTGGCCAACTGCCACAAGGTACCCCCGCAGCAGTTCGAGCGCCGCCGCCTCAGCGTCGACGAGATTGTCGAGGTCTGGCAGCCGCTGACCGACAGCCTGCTCGGCGACGGCATCCAGACCCTCTTCACCGTCAGTCCCGTGCGCCACCTCGCCGACACCGCCCACGGCAACCAGCTGAGCAAGGCCACCCTGCTGCTGGCCGTCGACAGGCTCGCCGCCCCCTACTTCGACAGCTACGAGATTCTCCTCGACGAGCTGCGCGACTACCGCTTCTACGGCCGCGACATGTGTCACCCCTCCGACATCGCCGCCGACATCGTCTACGAGCGTTTCCTCGACACCTACACCACCCCTGCCACGCGCCAGCAGGCCCTCCTCAACCGCAAGGAGTCCCTCCGCGCCGGGCACCGTCCCAATATCAACATATCAACGTATCAACATATCAACAATCTATGAAGAACATCGCCCTTGTCATGGGAGGCTATTCCGGCGAACACGAAGTCTCCATCAATAGCGGCTGCCAGGTCTACGAGCAGCTCGACCACTCCCGCTACAACGTCTACAAGATTGTCATCGACCGCTCCGGCTGGTACTGGCTGGCCGACGACGGCGAGCACCGTCCCCTCGACCGTGCCAACTTCACCATCCAGGTCGACGGCCAGACCGTCCGTTTCGACCTGGCCTTCATCATCGTCCACGGCAACCCGGGCGAGAACGGCGTGCTGCAGGGCTACTTCGACCTCCTCGGTATCCCCTACACCACCTGCGACTTCTACACCTCGTCGCTCACCTTCCATAAGGGTTACTGCAACCCCGTGGTCAAGAGCTTCGGCGTCGTCAGCGTCGCCCCCTCGGTGCTGCTCTACAAGGAACCTGCCCCCGACGACCTCGCCGACCTCGTGGCCGACCTCCAGTACCCCCTCTTCGTCAAGCCCGCCGCGGGCGGCAGCAGCGTGGCCACCACCAAGGTCAAAACCCCCGACCAGCTGCTCCCCGCCATCCGCCTAGCCTTCACCGAGGACAAGCAAGTGCTCGTCGAGCAGTGCATCACTGGCCGCGAGTTCGACTGCGGTGTCATCGGCACCAAGGAGGGCAAGATTGTCCTTCCCGTCACCGAAATCATCCCCATCAAGGGCCACGAGTTCTTCGACTACGAGGCCAAGTACCAGGGCTTCAGCCAGGAGGTGACACCCGCCGAGTGCAGCGAGGAAATTACCAAAAAGATACAGAAAGTATCCTACCGCCTTTACAACCTGCTCAACTGCAAAGGCATCGTGCGTTTCGACTACATCTACGACACCGCGCACGACGAACTCTTCTTCCTCGAAGTCAACACCATCCCCGGCCAAAGCGCCGAGAGCATCGTCCCCAAGCAGGCCCGCGCCATGGGCATCACCCCCGCCCAGCTCTACCAAATGGCCATCGACGCAGCGCTCTGAGAAGTAAGAACTAAGAGGTAAGAACTAAGAAGGAATAATCAAGAGAGACGATGCGGCACATTATCAACCTATTGCGGTCTCGGACGCACTCATGCGGCGTCTACCTCTTAGTTCTTAGTTCTTACCTCTTACTTCCCTCGCCTTCATGGGCCCAGCGGCCCTGCCGCGACACAGTGGTGCATTTCTCCGACTCCATCTGCCAAGGGGGCGTTTACCATTGGGCGGGCCGCGACCTGACCTACTCCGGTGTCTTCTACGACACCCTGACGCGCGCCCGCGACACCTGCGACAGCATCAGCATCCTCCACCTCTACGTCTTCCCGCCCATCGACCTCGCGCTCTACTACATCCCCATCTGCCGCGGCAAGACGGGATACGAGATTGTCACCACCTTCTACGGCAATCACCAATGGTGGAGTTCCGACCCGCCCGACCCCGATTTCACTATCACCCAGCCCCCCAACTACGCCTACGCCAATCCCGCCCGGCCCACCGTCTATACCGTCCACGCCGACTACTCCGCCACCCCCTTCTGTCCCGACTCCGCCCACATCACCGTCAACCCCCTCCAGCCCGTCAAGGCGGCCCTCACAGCATTCCCGTCGAGCCTCGACTACGACCACCCGCGCCTCACCCTCCACGACGCCAGCACGGGTAACCGCAGCACCCCCTACGGCGGCTGGGCCGGCCGCCATTGGTACATCGACAGCGTCCGTCTCAACTATTGGGAACCCGACATCACCGTCGACATCTCCGACCCCTACCCCGACAGCGTCCACATACGCCTGGAGGCATATTCGCCCACCTGCGGCGACCAGGCCGTCGCCGTCGTCCCCTTCAACAAGGACCTCATCGCCATCCCCGACGTCTTCACCCCCGGTGCCGACAACAACAACCGGTTCCTCCCGCACATACAGAATGTCGCTGAATACCACATCTACATCTACAACCGACTCGGCCGACTCGTCTTCGACACCACCGACCCCGCCCTCCCGTGGGACGGCACCCACCAGGGCCATCCCCAGCCCCAAGGCGCCTACAACTACCGCATCATCTACTCCCACACCTATTCCCCCGCCGAGCGCCACACCCTCGCCGGCACTGTCACCCTCCTCCGCTGACAAAAAAACTTTGCGGATTGGGAAATTATGTGTACTTTTGCAGTCGGAACACAAGACACCGAATAACGCGTAACGACAATGGAAAGAAGTGACTTAGGCCATATTATGGACAATCCCGCAAGCATCACCGCCGGGCAGTTGGACGCTTTGCGCCGCGAGCGCGACGAACACCCCTACTGCGCACCCCTGCAGGTGCTGTCGCTGATGGCCGACAAGATGGCCGGCACGCCTCTGTGGGAGACCCAGACCCCCCGCGTGGCCCTCTACACTGCTGATGCCGGACACCTCTACAGCCTGCTGGAGAACCCCAAAAACCAGCACCCTGCCCCCCCGGCCCAGCATGCCGCCACAACAGAACATCCGGCGCAGGCACAGGCCGACGGAGAGTTCGATATCTTGAAGGAAATCAACGCCTACCAGGAGGTCTCGTTCAAGACGGCCCCGAAGAGCGTCATCCTGACCAATTTTCTGGAAAAAGACGGCGGAATACGGCTCGACGCAGAGAGTTTCGAGAAGGTTCCCGTGCAAGATTTGGCGAAAAAAAGCATCCAGCCTACCGAGGCGTTAGAAACTGAGACAATGGCCATTATACTCACCCAACAGGGAAAAATAGACCCCGCGGTGGCCATCTACAAGAAATTAATATCCAAATATCCCGAAAAAAGTAGTATCTTTGCAGCCCGAATTGCCGAGGCGGAGAGCCTCCGCAAACAATAAAAAGGAAGTATAATCAACAACAAACAACAAACATGTACTCTTTAATCGTAATCCTGATTCTGATAGTATGCGTTCTGCTGGCCGCTGTCGTGCTGGTGCAAAACTCGAAAGGTGGCGGACTGGCCGCCAACTTCTCGGCCCCCAACCAGATTATGGGCGTGCGCAAGACCACGGAGACCATTGAGAAAATCACCTGGTGGATGTTCGGCATTTTGATTGCATTGTGCCTGATGGCCACTCTGATGATACCGAGAGGCGACGACCAGGTCTCCCTCGCTTCCGACCTGACGGTCACCAACGCCACAGACGTGAACACCACCCCGATGGCCGCCCCCATGGCCACGGACGCCGCTCCCGCCACGGAAGAATAGTCTGACACGAAAACTCAGAACCAAAACAAGAGGTTCACCCTGTGGGGCGAATCTCTTTGTTTGTTGCATGGAAAAGGTTGTCCGTTATATCCTGTCGCGCTTCCCCCACCAGCCCACGGCGGGGCAGGAGACGGCATGCCGCCGCATGGCGGAGTTCCTCTTCGACCCCGACCCCCTGTCGGCCTTCGTGCTGCGCGGCTACGCAGGCACGGGAAAGACCTCGCTGGTGAGCGCCCTGATACAGTCGGCTCCGGGCCTAGGGTTGAAGACGGTGCTGCTGGCCCCCACGGGACGCGCGGCCAAAGTACTGGCAGGATACAGTGGCCGGACGGCCTACACCATACACAAAAAAATATACCAGACGGTGACGGACAGCAACGGCATGATGCATATCGGGCGTGCACAGAACAAGCACACCTACACGCTGTTCATTGTCGACGAAGCCTCGATGATAGGGCAGCCTGCCGAAGGGGACTTCACGCGCCGCGACCTGCTGGAGGACCTGATAGCGTATGTGGCAGAAGGAAGCCACTGCCGACTGATGCTGGTGGGCGACACGGCGCAGCTGCCCCCCGTGGGTGCCGCCGAAAGCCCAGCCCTGAGCCTTGAATACCTCCAGACCAACACTCCCCTGCACCTGTTCCATAGCGAGTTGACCGAGGTGGTGCGCCAGCGGGAAGACTCGGGAATCCTGTACAACGCCACCCTGCTGCGCAGCCAGATTGCAATGATGGAGGAGGGCGGCAGTCCCGCGTTGCCCTTGTTCGACACAGAGGGCTGCACGGACATCACACGCCTCGGCGGCGAAGAGCTGGAGGAAACGCTGAACCGCGAGTATGACGGAGGCGGGCTGGAGGAGGCCGTCATCGTGACCCGCTCGAACAAACGGGCCAACCTTTTCAACCAGGAGATTCGCAACCGGGTACTCTACCGCGAAGAGGAAGTGAACGCGGGCGACTACCTGATGGTGGTGAAGAACAACTACTTCTGGCTGGAAGTGGAGAGCAGCATCGGATTCATCGCCAACGGCGACATCGTGGAGGTGCAAAGCGTGAGAAACCGCGAAGAGCTGTATGGTTTCAGCTTTGTTGACGCCACGCTGCGATTCATCGACTACCCCGATGCGCCGACTTTGGACTGCAAGTTGCTGCTGTCGACCCTGCACTCACAGTCGCCTTCTCTGACAAGGGAGGAATCCCAACGGCTGTTCGACGAGGTGATGAAGGACTATGCCGACATCCCTTCGAAGTCGGAAAGGCTGAAATCGGTAAAGCAGAACCCCTACTACAACGCCCTGCAAATCAAGTTCGCTTACGCCCTCACCTGCCACAAGACCCAGGGCGGCCAATGGGGGACGGTGATTGTGGACCAAGGCTACCTGACAGACGAGATGGTCGACCGCGAGTACCTGCGGTGGCTCTACACGGCAGTGACCCGCGCCACAGGCAAAGTGTACCTGCTAAACTTCCAGGACAAATTTTTCGCCTCCGAGGATACTATTTCGCGCGATTTGCAGTTATAATAAAGATGATTGGCCAACAACAGAAGATGAAGATGCAGCAGAAGCTGTCGCCTCAGCAGTTGATGCTGATGCAGATGCTTCAATTGCCCGTCACCGAGTTGGAACAGACTCTGAAGGAGGAGGTGGAGAAGAACCCCCTGCTGGAGATTACCGACGAGGTCCCGGCGCGTATGGAGCCGCTGCCTGATGCCGACGATGGGGAGAACCTGTTGCAGGATGCCGATGACGACGACTACAGCTACCGCGAGCGGCAGGAACGCGACCGCAACCAGGACCGGCACGAGATGATGTATGTGGCCGAGACTTCGTTTGTGGAACGCCTGACGGAACAGCTCGCCCTCAAGCCCCTCAGCGACCGGCAACGGATGATAGCGGGAGAGCTGATCGGCAGCCTGGACGACGCAGGCTACCTGAGCCGCGATGTGTCGCTGGTGGCCAACGACATGGCCTTCACGCAGGGCGTGGAGGTAAGCGACGACGAGGTGCTGGAGGTGCTGAAGGTGGTGCAGAGCCTCGACCCGCCGGGCATCGGCGCACGGACCCTGCAGGAGTGCCTCTCCCTCCAGCTGCACCGGCAGACAGTGCCCGACGCATCTCCGTCGGGCAAAACCGCCATGCAAGTGGTGGACACCTGTTTCGACGACTTCGTGAAGCACAACTACGACCGCATCGCCGAGCGGCTGGGCGTCACCGAGGAGGAGCTGCAGGAGGCCATCGACTGTATCCGCAGCCTCAACCCCAAACCCGGCATGGGTGACGGCGAGGCGGCACAGGCCCATTATATCATCCCCGACTTCATCGTCACACGCATGGACGAGACGTTGCACTTGGCCCTGAACGACAGCCATCTGCCCCAACTGAAGCTGGACACCTACTACCAGGAGATGCTGAAGACGATGAAGCAGAAGGCAGCCCAGACACCCAGCTCGTCGTGCACTTCGGCGACGTTCTCGTCGCCGTCCCCCACAGCCGCCGACCGCGAGGCCATCGACTACCTGCAGACCAACCTCGACAACGCCAACAGCCTGATAGAGACCCTGCGCCAAAGGCAGGCGACCATGCTGCGCGTGATGCAGGTCATCCTGCGGCGACAGAAACGATTTTTCCTGACAGGCGACCCTGCCGACCTGAAACCCCTGCTGCAGAAGGATGTGGCCGAACTGTCGGGCTACGACATTTCGACTGTCTCGCGCGTGGTGAACAGCAAGTATGTGCAGACCGAGTTCGGCACCTTCCTGCTGAAGGAATGCTTCTCGCAGGGCGTCACCACCGAGAGCGGCGACGAGGTGTCGACCGAGGCCATACGGCAGGAACTGCAACAGCTCGTGGATGGCGAAGACAAGCGCAACCCCTTGACCGACGACGAGCTGGCGCAACGGCTGAACGAGAAGGGCTATCCCGTGGCACGCCGCACGGTGGCCAAATACCGCGAGCGGCTGGGCATCCCCATCGGCCGTCTGCGCAGGATGCTGAAGGTGCTGCTGCCCCTGCTCCTGCTGGGCACGGGCGCAGCACAGGCCCAGCATCCACAGAAGGAGAGCTACTTCGACTCCATCATCAACAGCCGCATTCGCGAGGGCCAACGCAAAAGCCAAAAAGCGCCCGACGCATCTCCGGCGGGCAGGTCTCCGAAATCGTCAACCCGGACACCGGCCCGCCCCGGACTGGAGATTCACGAGCCCGAACCCGACCCCACAGCCATCGACTCGGCCTTGGCCGCCGAGGACGACCTGATAGATATAATGTATGACGCCAGCATCCCGCCACCCTCGATGCTGTGGTACGGTCGCGACCTGTCGGGCGCCCATGTAAGGATGAAGACACTTTCGATGGACTCGCTGCCCGACGAGATTAACATCCGCCTGCTGAAGAACGACGAGAAATTCTGCTTCCCGGTGAAGAACATCATCACCTCGCCCTACGGCTGGCGCATGCGATGGAACCGTCCGCACAGGGGGGTAGACATACGCCTGAACACCGGCGACCCGGTGCGCGTAGCCTTCAACGGCGTGGTGCGCATTGCCCGCCCCATGGGAGCCTACGGCAACCTGGTGGTGGTGCGCCATTACAACGGGTTGGAGACGGTGTATGGACACCTGTCGAAGATAAAGGTGAAGCCGCTGCAAGTGGTGCGCGCCGGACAGGTGCTGGGCCTCGGCGGCAGCACAGGACGCAGCACAGGCCCCCACCTCCATTTCGAGGTGCGCTTCCAATATGAACCCTTCGACCCCGAATGGATCCTCGACTTCTCCAACTATTCCCTTCGCACCCGCAAGCTGTACCTCGACAAGACCTATTTCGGCATCCGCCGTCCGCGGTCGGGCGAGACGCTGGAGTTCAAGGCCGACAAGAGCATCGTGCCCGAAGCCCCTCCGGAGAAAAAGAAAGCCGCCCGCCCCACGTACATAACCACCCGCGCGGGCGACACCCTGGAGTCTCTCGCCGAGCGCTACAAGACCACCGTCGAGGCCCTCAAGGCCCTGAACCCCGACCTCAACAAGAAAATAAAGAAAGGCACCAAAGTGCGCGTAAGATAAAGTGAACACGAATCTGACGAATCCAACAAATAAAATGAAGAAAGTAAACCTCTCCGACTACAACCCCGCCACCGTACCCGACGGCAGCGCCTATAAGGTAGCCATCGTGGTGGCCGAATGGAATCCCGAAATCACCAACGCTCTCCTGCAAGGCGCCCACGAGACCCTGCTGCAGCACGGCGTGAAGGAGGAGAACATACGTGTCATGCCCGTTCCGGGCAGCTACGAGCTGACTACGGGCGCCGACATCGCCCTCGCCGACCCCTCCTGCGATGCCGCCATCTGCCTGGGGTGCGTCATCCAGGGAGAGACGCGTCATTTCGACTTCATCTGCGAGGCCGTCGCGCAGGGGCTGACGAACCTCAGCCTGAAACGTGAGAAACCCGTCATCTTCGGCCTCCTGACCACCAACGACATGCAGCAGGCGCGCGAGCGCTCCGGCGGCCGCCACGGCAACAAAGGCGTCGAGGCCGCCGTGACCGCCCTCAAGATGATACGGCTGAACAAAATGAGAAATAATAATTGAAAAGAGGAATGAAGATAGTCTTCATGGGGACCCCCGACTTCGCCGTCAGCAGCCTGGATGCCATCGTTCAGGCAGGCTTCCCCGTGGCGGGAGTGGTGACAGTTCCCGACCGGGCCACTGGCCGCGGATTGAAACTCACCCAGTCGCCGGTGAAACAATATGCCCTTGCCCACGGACTGCCCCTCCTGCAGCCCGAGAAGCTGCGCGACCCCGATTTCCAGGCCGCACTGAAAGCCTGGGAGGCCGACATCTTCGTGGTGGTGGCATTCCGCATGCTGCCCCAGAGCGTGTGGGCCATGCCGCCGATGGGGACCTTCAACCTGCACGCCTCCCTCCTGCCCCAGTACCGTGGCGCGGCACCCATCAACTGGGCACTCATCAACGGCGAGAAGGAAACAGGCGTGACAACGTTCCTCCTCAACGAGCGCATCGACGAAGGGGAAATCCTCCTGCAGGAGTCCACGCCCATCACCCCCGACGACAACGCCGAGAGCCTCCACGACCGCCTCGCGGAAATGGGCAGCCGCCTCGTGGTGAAAACCCTCCAGGGCCTCGCCGCCGGAACGCTGAAGGGTCGCAAGCAGGAGACGACCGGGGAGTTGCGCCCCGCGCCCAAAATCTTCAAGGCCGACTGTGCCATCGACTGGCGACAGCCGGGACAGCGCATCGTCGACTTCGTGCGGGGACTTTCGCCCTACCCTGCCGCCACAATGACCCTGCTGGACGGCAAGGGGGAACCCCAGTCGTTCAAGGTCTACGAGGTGACCTTCGAACCCTCGCCCGACAGCACCGTCGGAGCCTTGATAACCGACCAAAAAACAGTCCAAAAAGTCGGAGTGGCGGATGGATTTATCCATATTGCAAGCCTGCAACTGAGCGGGAAGAAAAGAATTAACACCTCCGAGTTTCTTCGCGGATACAGCATAAAAGACTGGAAAGTAGTATTTTAACGAATAACCCATACGCCCCTGGCTTTTTTTTTCGAAAAAAAAGTACGCGGATAAGAAAAAAATCCCTATATTTGCAGTCGGAAAAAATAGTATTAACCCTCTAAACTCAATGTCCATGAACAAAAACGAATTAATCAGCGCCATGGCTGCAAAAGCCGGCATCTCGAAAGTCGACACAGGGAAAGCTGTCGCCGCTTTTATTGAGACTGTGAAAGAAGAATTGGCCAAGGATAACAAGGTTACCCTGGTTGGTTTCGGTACCTTCAGCGTCCAGAACCGTCCCGCCCGCGACGGCCGCAACCCCCGCACCGGCAAAAACATCAAGATTGCCGCCAAGAAGGTCGCCAAATTCAAGGCCGGCAAGGGTCTCATCTAATCCCAAGCCACACGACAACTAATGAGGGCCGCCCTTCCGGGCGGCCCTCAATTATTTGTGCACAACTCTCAGTTACCTCACAATGTCCATCTCCTCAATGAGGTTCTGCGCATTGGCATACTTGTCTATGACGAAAAGCATGTAGCGGGTATCGAGACAGATGCACCTCTGGAGGTTCTCCTCGAAGTCGATGTCGCCCGACATGGCCTCGCCGTTGCCGTCAAAGGCCAGGCCGATGAGGTTGCCGTAGGCGTCGAGGACGGGAGAGCCGCTGTTGCCGCCGGTGATGTCGTTGTTGGTGATGAAGCAGGTGGGCAGGTGGCCGTCACGGCCCGCGTAGGGACCAAAGTCCTTCTCGGCATAGAGGTCTTTGAGCCGCTGCGGGACGGTGAAGTCGGAGTTGGCGGGATCCTCCTTCTGCATCACGCCGTCGAGGGTGGTATAATAATGATACGTGACGCCGTCACTCGGGTCGTAGGCTTTCACGTTGCCGTAAGTCAGGCGGATGGTGCTGTTGGCATCGGGCGACATGAGTCTTCTGCCGGCGTTGATTTGGAGGATACCGTCGACGAAGTCGCGCGAGCCGCGGACGAGATTGTCGCGCGACGACTGGGGGACCATGCGCCAGCGGGCTGCGTGCGCTTCCATAATCTCATTGCCGACCTTGAGGATGGGGTCACGCTCAAGAATCTTCAGGCTGGGGTTCTTCAAGAAGTCATTGAAAGCCTTCTGGTTGGCGAAGATGGACTTGCTGAAGATATTGTTGGTCCAAGCCACGAAATCGCCCTTGAAGCGGGTATAGGCGTTCTTGAGGCATTCGGGCGTGTATTTCACATTGATATGCTCGTAGGTGTAGAGCACCATAGCGGCGCAGACGGCATTCTCCACTGCCTCGTCATAGTCTTTGTAGAAGGCGTCGGCCTCCTGGCGCAGTTCTTCCGTCATGGCCTCGCGCTTGGCGGTGTTGGCCTCCTCGCAGATGGCCTTGAGCTGTTCACCGAAGGTGACGGCCTGAGAGAAGATTTCGGGACCGTTGAGCATACCCTCTTCGAGATAGAGCATTGCCTCTCGCTGCTCGCGACGGGCGGAGAAGCCGTCCTCAATACGGGAGAGCGCCTGGCTGTACTTGGGGTCTTTGTCCTTGGCCCACTCATTAAATTCCTGCTCGATGCGTTTCTTCTGCTCCATGGTGCCGAGTTTCTTCAGGGCGACATTCTGTTCGCGGCTGTACTTCCAGTCATTGGAGCAATCGGCGTACTTCGTGGCATACTTGATTCTGATGGCGGGGTCGCGGCGCATCATGCGGCGCAGGGTGGCCACCTTGATGGAACGGAGTCCGTACCGGATGCTGTTGGTCAGCTCCACCGTCTCCCTGACACCGTGGGAAGAGAAATAGCGGGTGGTTTTGCCGGGGAAACCGAGCACCATAGCGTAGTCGCCGTCCTTCACCTCGCGGATACTGACAGGCAGATGGTGCTTGGGCTTCAGGGGAATATTCTCTTTGGCGTAAGGAGCGGGCTTGCCGTCGGGCGAGGTGTAGATGCGGAACATGCTGAAGTCGCACGTGTGACGCGGCCAGGCCCAGTTGTCGGAGTCTCCACCGAACTGGCCCATCGACGAGGGAGGCGCACCGACAAGGCGGACATCCTTATAGATAACATGGACGAAAAGGAAATACTGGTTGCCGCTGAACATCGGACGGACCGATGCCTCGTAGTCGGTGCCTTCCGAGGCTTCGCGGGCAATGCGGGCGCTGATATTGCGGACAGCCTTCACGCGGTCGGACTCGCTCATGTCGTCACTCAGGCATTCCATCACACGGGCCGTGACATCCTCCATACGGATCAGAATGGAAGCCGTCAGGCCGGGATTAGGCAACTCCTGCTGCATATTATAGGCCCAGAAACCGTCGCTGAGATAGTCATGCGCAACTGTCGAGTGCTGCTGGATCTGCCCATAGCCGCAATGGTAGTTGGTGGCGATGAGGCCCTTGTCACTGATAATCTCGCCAGTGCAGAAATGCGAGAACGGACGGCCATCTCGGCCCAGGCCGACAACGGCATCCTTGATGCAGGCCCGATTGATGCTGTAGATGTCTTCGGGCGTGAGTTTGAACCCGGCTTTCTGCATGTCGGCATAGTTCTTGCCGATAAGCGAGAGGAGCCACATGCCCTCGTCAGCGCGGCTCACGGCAGGAACCAACACAAGGAGAGCCACCGCACAAGTGATGAAAAGTTTCTTCATGCTCTAATAATTAATGTGTTATCGATACTATTACATTCTTTCTTGAACTGCAAAGATACAAAGAATTTCCGACATAAAGACACCTCTGCGAGATTTTCTTTCCTAAATCTTGCTATGTCGTCCTTTTTTCGTATCTTTGCACTTTCTAACGCTCCATGACATGAGGAAGTTCTTTCGCGCGATATTATTCATTATCAATATCCTCTTCGCGGTGGCACTGGTGGTGTCCACGCTGGCGGGGACACTGCCTCCTTCGCGGTTCGCGGCGGTGTCGATACTGAGCTACGGCTATCTGGTGCTCTTGCTGGCCAACATACTCTTCATTGTTGCATGGCTCTGCCTGTCGCGGTGGGAGTTCCTGCTCTCCGTGGCGGCCATCGCCGTGCGGTTCTCCTTTGTGGGGCTTTTCTTCCAGGTGGGAGGAACCACGGAGGTGGAACCCGCCGAGGGGCAGCTGAAGGTGATGACCTTCAACACCCACGGTTTCCGCGGGCTTGACGGGGACACGCTGATGACTGCCGATTCGGGGGCCTGTGAGTTCCTGCGGATTGTGGATGAAGAGCAGCCCGACGTGCTGTGCCTACAGGAGTTCCACAATCCAGAGCATGTGAAGGTGAGCGACAGCCTTGCCGCCCGCGGCTACAGGGCGCACTACGGCGTGCATGGCAGCCACAGATATTCCGCCGCCATCCTCTTCTCTCGCTGCCAGCTGGTGCGGGGCTACGAGATGGACCAGCGGTCGAAGTTCTATGCCGACCTCCGCAAGGAAGGCCACACGGTGCGCGTCTGCGTGGTGCACGGCGACTCCTACCACCTGTCGGATGATGATATGGAGGGTTTCGAGAAGTTGACCCACGCCAAGCCCGACAGCACGACGCGCAGCCTGCTCGGCAAGTTCGTCGAGACCACCCGCAGGCACGAGGAGGAATGGAATGGGGAATTGCTGCCACTCATCGAAACCACCAGCCTGCCGCTCATCATCGCGGGCGACTTTAACGACACCCCGGCCTCATATATCTACCAGCGGATAACGCAGCATCTCAGCGACCCCTATGTGGAGGAGGGCAGCGGCTTCGGCACCACCTACCACGGCCCCTACCCCGCCTTCCGTATCGACTATGTCTTCCACAGCCCCGAACTCCAGACCCTCTCCTACAAACGCATCAAGACCAATATCTCGGACCACTACCCCATTGTTGTCACCCTTTCCCTATGACCCAGAAAGAACGCTATGAACGGATGATTGCCTACTTCGAGGTGGCACGCCCCGAGGCACAGTCGGAGCTGCACTACGAGAATGCCTTCCAGCTGCTGGTGGCGGTCATCCTCTCGGCCCAGTGTACCGACAAGCGGGTCAATATGACCACCCCTGCCCTCTTCGCCGCCTACCCCGACGCGGCCGCCATGGCGCAAGCCACGCCGGAGGAGATCTTCGAGTATATCCGTTCCATCTCCTACCCCAACAACAAGAGCCGCCACCTCGTGGGCATGGCCCGCAAGCTTCTCTCCGACTTCGGCGGCGAGGTGCCCTCCGACGTCGACGAGCTGCAAACCCTCCCGGGCGTGGGCCGCAAGACGGCCAACGTCATCGCCTCAGTGGTCTTCAACCTGCCCGCCCTGGCGGTGGACACCCACGTGTTCCGTGTGGCCAACCGCATCGGGCTGACACACAACAGCAAGAACCCCCTCCAGACCGAGCGGGAACTCACCAAACACATCCCCACAGAGAAGATACCCATAGCCCACCACTGGCTCATCCTCCACGGCCGCTACGTCTGCCAGGCCCGCAAGCCCCACTGCACCGAGTGCGGCATCAAGGAGATCTGTAAACATTATGATACTCTCTAACCCCATATTCCTCATCGGCCTTATCGCTGTCGGCATCCCGATAGCCATCCACCTCCTCCAGCTGCGCCGCTACAAGAAGGTCTACTTCAGCAATGTCGACGCCCTCCAGGAGATACATAACGAGAATCGCCGACAGCACCGGCTGCGGCAGTGGCTGGTACTGGCCATGCGCATCCTGGCGGTGGTCTTCGTGGTGCTGGCCTTCTGTCGCCCCGTCATCCCCGCCAAGGAAACCCCGACAGGCCCCGGCGGCACGGCGGTGAGTGTCTACCTCGACAATTCCTACAGCATGGAATGCGGCGGCATGGACGGCAGCCTCATGGAGAGCGCCAAGCGGAAAGCCCGCGAGATTGCCGAGGCTTACCGTCCCGACTACCGCTTCCAGCTGCTCACCGGCGACGCCGACGGCAGCCAGTTCCGCTGGCTCAGCCGCGACGAGTTCCTCGCCGCGGTGGACGCCGTCCAGACTTCCGCGGCCACACCCATGATGGCCGCCATCGCCCGTCGCCAGCAGGACTTCCTCCTCTCCGCCCAGGCCGTCAACCGCCACGCCTATATCGTCAGCGACTTCCAACGCAGCACCGCCAACCTCGCCGACCTCCCCGATAACTCAAAACTTAAAACTCAAAACTCTCAACTCTCAACCACCCTCATTCCCCTCGGCGGCAGCGGCGTGGACAACCTCTTCCTCGACACCCTGCTCTTCAACAGCCCCGCCTACAGCCGCGGAGCCACCGCCGTGGCCGAGGTGACAGTCTGCAACAACGGCTCCCACGCCGTCGAGGGCATCCCCCTGCGACTCTTCGTCAACGGCCGCCAGCGGGCCCTGGCCTCGGTCGACATCCCCGCCCGCGGACGCACCACGGTGCCTCTCCGTTTC
>Ga0310690_10004504_pt1 | contig 19714 bp, 16 predicted proteins | sample AusTroGonzalo_MG_2_FD_207661 | JGI IMG/M metagenome (GOLD analysis project Ga0310690, IMG submission 207661) | Bovine rumen microbial communities from tropical cattle in Woodstock, Queensland, Australia - Gonzalo_04 (v2) (version 2) | ecosystem: Host-associated > Mammals > Digestive system >...
TCTGCCAGGTTCTGTCCAGCTGCATTTTGAATCTTCGACAGACGGTACGAAGCATTGTTTTCCATAGAATTCTCTGGAGCTTCAGCAAATAGATACTTCAGTCCATGATCGTCAGTGATTTCGATGGTAAGAGGATAGGAACCACTATATTCCTTTAATTCGATCTTGTATACCGTAGCATCGTTCCCAATAATTTTAGCTTCTTTATTGAAAGTATCAATAATGAAGGAAACACTATGACCGCAAAATGATGCCTGAAAGATATCGGGAATTCGTGAGGCATTTGATATATCCCTCAAAATATTAAATTTCTTCTTATCTTCCTCTATTGGATAACATGTTCCAGGGATTGTCGGATTAGAAGAAAAAGTGACAGACGGAAGCCCTGTTACACCCTCATAAGTGATATATCCACTGATAGGGGACATTATTTGTAACAAGTCCGAATTGGATATTGAGCTGAAGTTTGAACTAAATGATGTTTCATGAAAGTCATTTAGTCCACAAACTATTTGGCTGATGCTTCCCCCCACTATCAAGTTCCAGCCCAGCCCGACATACGTCGCCTGCTGGTCAACCTTTATACCTGAAGCATCATAGTGTAGCTCAAAAGGTATGGAGTAGCTTCCAGAGCTGACGCTAAACAGTGGAATGGATATGCTTGGTACACCTGTATAACCTGCATTAGCATATTTCCCATATTGTCCAAGTGCACTTGCTTCAGGGGTCATTTTCTGAAAGTCAGGAAGAAGACTGTTGTAAAATGCATTTAGTTCCTGGGTGTCATCAGCGTGAACCATGCCGAATGGAATCCCCAGAAGGAATAATACAAGAAGACTTTTCTTTATCGTCGCAATCATAGTGTTACTTTCTCGCTATATATTTTTCCGTTAACGTTAATATAAAGGATATACATTCCTGAGCGCAAGCTCGTACAGTCAATCTGTTTTGAATAGCCTAGTCCTGCTGGCTGTGTCCACTGTCTGCTCTGGCATAGCATACCCATATGGTTGGCAACAATGGTCTGAATAGTGGCGTCTTCGTCAAGGTCATAGGTTATAATGATATTTTTACCTTGCGTTTCAACTTGATAATGGATGATGTCTGCCGTTTGAAGTCCCCCGTCAGAGAATCCTTCTTGTTCTTCCTCGTCGTCAGACTCCTCTTCTTGGGTTACATAATCTGCCGTCAGGTTCTCTGGCAGATTACAATAGGCATATTTCGTTGTGCCTATGATATCCATATTATAATAGGTAGTGCTTGTCACATCCTCAATAAACGGATATTCAGAACCCTCCAGATACCATTCGTATCGTTCATCAATGACCTGTGTGAGTCTTGCAGTATCAAGGGCTGCAGAGTCAAGGTCCATACAGATGGAGTACGAGTCAATGGTATGTACCCTCAATACATTTCTGACAGTATCGTTTTCTGCCAGTACAATGGAACCGGTGGCGTCTACCTTGACTTTTGTCGTGCCTGCCTCGCGAAAGTGATGGTTGCCGCAGTACATCCCCTCACATCTGAATGGCATGATAATAGAGTCTCCGTATTCCAGAGGGAACAATTTGGACAATTTATTCTCAGTATAGTTTCTTTTCTCCAAAGGCGATTCGCTGCTAATGAGGATGAGGGAGTCGGTAGTCGTGCGATAGTAATTGATCTTACCAGGTTCCGTGATGGACAATACACCGGTACTGTCCTTCATAAACATAATCTGTGACGATTCTTTGGACTTGAGTTTCTTGGAGAAATCCCATACTCTGTTTCTTCCTTCCTTGCCAGGAGAGAAATAACGAATCTTACTCTTCTGGAGACTATCAACGGTTTGGCCCTGTAGCTTTATAGCCATGAAGGGAATCAAGGTTATAAACAAAAGCATCACAATTCTAAATATGGAACACATAAATATCACTTCCTTATCGTTTGTAAAAATTATGCTCACTTACTTACAATTCAATTTCTCCTACAAACGCCCAGTTACCATATACGAGACGGAGGGTGTAGTCACCGCTGAGAGTGGCAGGGAACTGCCAAGTCAGAACATCTGCGGGAATGACGGCAGTGTAGACGATTGTTCCTTCATCGCCCATTGAGGGGTCAACCAACTCCAAGGTGAAGCCATTATTATAGGAGAAGGACAATGTATGGTCTTCCTGATAAACCTCAGGAGCACGCATGGGGGCTTTGGGCTTATGAGGAAATGTCGGTACGGGGTTGTCATAACCAGAAATGGTTTGAAGATAGATTCTCGTTCCTGAATTGAGGTTTGTTACATTTGCGAAACTAAAAAAGGTGGCCATCATAAGGCCGATAACTAATAATACTTTTCTTGTCATAATCTTGTGATTTGGGTTTTCGGGCTGCAAAATTATGACAATAGTGTAAAAAGGACAAACATTCGGAGTACACTTTGTAAACCTAAAATCGCATCGCGCTCAATTTCAGTAGTTTACAAAAGATGTGTAAAATGTGGATGTTACATTTGACAAAGTGACAGAATGTTGTCGTTGAGGGTGGCAGCACTGTAATTTTTGAACAGCTTTCTGTTAATGCTGCGCTTGATGTTGTTGATGCGTTGCTTGGAAACACCAAAAAGGGCAGACAGTTCACCTTGCGAGAATTGCAGACGGATGAGAATACTTACAGACAATTCCTGTGGCGTAAGCATAGCCTCCTTATTGTTGATGGCGGTGAAGAAATCGGGAAGTTGCGCTTCAACGAACTCCCGCAGTTCTTTCAATTGCACATTGGATGCGACCTTGGCCTGACAGGCAATGTGGTGCAAATCTGAGATGACAGGAGTGTCAAGCATGGCTTGCTCTATGTGCCAGTGTTCTGATAAGAGAGGTGTGTCCTGATAGAGTGACAATTGCTGTATCAGTTGGCTTATCTCCCGTTCCTTTTCATCACGGAACTCATCAAGACTCTGCTGTGATAGTTGCATGTCTTGTTGAAGTCTCTGATATTGAACTAGCAACGCGTGGTATTCTTGATTAGCAGCGACTAATGCTGCTCTCTTGCGACGTTGCTGTCTCTTGACATACCGATAGCTTGCATATCCGGCTACACTAAGAATGACTATCAGAAAAAAGATCGCTTGCCTATATCGGTCGGCCTCCTGCGTTTTCATTGCCGCTATGCGCTCATGTTCCTCATAGTTATAAAGGGCATGGGTACGGGTCAGTTCGTCAGCCGAGTGCCGGAAACTGGCGGAGTCGTTAGCTTGGCAGTAGAGTGCGGCATATTTGGCGATGGAGTCGGCATTACCTATTTGATTATACAGCGAAAACAGTCCTTGATATGCAGCAGTCGCATTGTCATTATCATTACAATATCTTAATTGCTTCCTGTAATAATATTCTGCAGAATCTTTCTCTCCCCTTTTATCATACAGCAAACCTTTGAATTTGTAATAGATTTCTCTTCCGCTTTCTATGTTACCATGATTGTCAAAGAAGCCAGAACGCTGTTCATATTCACTTAACGCTGCTTGGGCTTTTGATAAATCGGATCTACGTAGGTAAACGTCTGTGGCGGCAACACCAAAAGAAGCAGAAATAGCTTCTTGGCCGATACTCTTGCAGATATGATTGAGTTCTTCAAGAATGATGATGACGGAATCCATATCATTAAGCATGTGATAAGGACCGCATAATGAACCATAGAAGATGACAGCAGCCAATGTATCCTTCGCCTTCCACGCGTACTCAACAGCCTTGCGCTCTGCCTCTATCTCTAAGCGAGGGGCACGCTGACGATTAAACAGGTCGGCTATCTGGCCATAGATACGGCTAAGGCGGTGATAGTCGCAATCGCTGGCAGTGGTGTCGGCATAGCTGACGGCATCGCGATAGCAGCGCAACGCCATGGGTGCATTGTCTTGGTCGCGGTAGACGCTGCCACGCAGGTAATGGGCGGTCATGCGCTCATTGGCGGTGCCCCACCAGTCGAGATAGTCGACGACGGCATCCATCGTCGTAATGGTGTCGAGGGGTATGTCATGACTGTTCAGGGAGTCGACACGCTGCAACTCCTGACGTACCTTGCTGCCCTGACAAGCGCAGAGCAGCAAGGGAATGAGGATGACAACCCATCGTATCACAGTTGCAAAGAATATGCCTACTGTTTGTTGGCCTTCTTGCGCTGGTCATGGTCAAGGATAATCTTGCGCATGCGCATAGACTTGGGAGTAACCTCCACCAGTTCGTCCTCCTTGATATACTCCAGACACTCCTCCAGCGACATGACAACCTTAGGGATGATGCGCGCCTTCTCGTCGGTACCTGAAGCACGGACGTTGGTCAGCTGCTTGGCCTTGCAGACATTGATGACGAGGTCGTTGTCATGAACATGTTCGCCAACAACCTGTCCAAGATAGACGTCTTCACCTGGATCGATGAAGAACTTACCACGGTCCTGCAGTTTGTCGATAGCGTAGGCGAAGGCATTACCCGTCTCCAGGGCAATCATCGAACCATTGACACGGCGTTCAATCTCGCCCTTGAATGGCTGGTACTCCTTGAAGCGGTGTGCCATGATGGCCTCACCCTGAGAAGCGGTGAGCACATTGGTACGCAGACCGATGATACCACGTGAGGGGATATTAAACTCGATGTTAGTACGTTCGCCCTGTGACTCCATGCTGGTCATCTCGCCCTTACGACGTGTCACCATATCAATCATCTTCGAAGCAAACTCCTCAGGGACGTTAATGGTGAGTTCTTCGATAGGCTCACACTTCACACCATCAATCTCCTTATAGATAACCTGTGGCTGACCGACCTGCAACTCATAGCCCTCACGACGCATGGTCTCAATGAGTACGGAGAGGTGCAGCACGCCACGACCTGAGACAATCCAACGGTCGGTAGAGTCCTCGAAAGGCTCCACGCGCAGTGCCAGATTCTTCTCCAACTCCTTCTCCAGACGGTCGTTGATATGACGAGAAGTCACAAACTTACCCTCCTTACCGAAGAATGGCGAGTCGTTGATCATGAAAAGCATCGACATGGTCGGCTCGTCAATGGCGATAGGTGGCAGTGCCTCCGGATTCTCGATGTCGCAGATGGTGTCACCAATCTCAAACTTCTCCAAACCAATGACAGCACAAATATCGCCACACTCCACCTCGTCGATACGGCTATGACCCATACCGTCGAAAGTATGCAGCTCCTTGATCTTGGTTTTTTCCATTGAACCGTCACGATGGGCAATAGTAACCTGCTGACCGTCTTTCAGCGTGCCACGGTGTACGCGACCCACAGCAATACGTCCCGTATAGGAACTATAGTCGAGTGAGGTAATCAGCATCTGTGGGGTACCCTCCAGCTGTGCAGGAGCAGGAATCACCTCAATAATCTTGTCCAACAGATAGGTAATATCAGTGGTGGGCTTGTTATAGTCCTCACCCATCCAACCGTTCTTGGCAGAGCCATAGACTACGGGGAAGTCCAGCTGGTCTTCAGTAGCACCCAACGAGAACATCAGGTCGAACACCATCTCATAAACCTCTTCAGGGCGACAGTTGGGTTTGTCAACTTTGTTAACAACCACGATGGGCTTCAAGCCAATCTGCAGGGCTTTCTGCAATACGAAGCGTGTCTGGGGCATCGGACCCTCGAAGGCGTCAACAAGCAACAGACAGCCGTCTGCCATATTGAGCACACGCTCTACCTCACCACCGAAGTCAGAGTGTCCCGGGGTGTCTATGATATTAATCTTTGTTCCTTTCCAGTTGATGCTCACATTCTTAGAGAGAATAGTGATGCCACGCTCACGCTCCAAGTCGTTAGCGTCCAACACCTGATTGCTGAGATTCTGTCCCTCACGGAACAGGTTTCCAGCCAACATCATCTTGTCCACGAGTGTCGTCTTACCGTGGTCTACGTGTGCGATAATCGCAATGTTTCTGATATCCTGCATAATAAAACTACGTAATTTCGGGTGCAAAGGTACACATTTTCTTCGAAATATTTGTTGGTTTTGCAAAAAAGTTGTACCTTTGCAGCCGCATTTCGGAAAATCCGGAGCATTTGATGACGTAAACCGCCCTGTGATTAGGCAGGCTGATGCGTCAGAAAGATGTTATTGCAATCATTTAATCACAAAAAAACATGTATTTAGATCAAGCTAAGAAGGTCGAGATCTTCGGCCAGTATGGCAAGGACGCTAAGGACACCGGTTCTGTAGAGAGCCAGGTAGCACTGTTCACCTATCGTATTCAGCACCTCACCGAGCACCTGAAGAAGAACCACAAGGACTTCGGTACCGCTCGTTCACTGACCAAGCTGGTAGGTCGTCGTCGTAAGCTCCTTAAGTACCTTTACAACAAGGACATCAACCGTTATCGTAACCTTATCAAGGCTCTCGGCCTGCGTAAGTAATACGAGAACAACAAGAAACGATAAAGCCCTGCAATCGCAGGGCTTTATTATTTTTTAATCTCTTCCAGCGGTATCATCACGAAGTCGCGCTGGTGCATCAATGGATGCGGTATCTTTAGGTCGGGCTCGTCAACCGTCAGGTCGTCGTAGAGCAGGATATCGATGTCGATAGGTCTGTCGGCGTAACCGCCAGCGACACTTTTGGTTTTGCGCCCCATATCACGCTCTATCTGTTGCGTCAACAGCAGTACCTCGCGGGGCGTCCTCTCTGTCTCACAGCAGATGACGGCATTAAGAAATGTATTCTCTGACTCAAAGCCCCACGGTTCCGTCTCGAGGAATGATGACTGGCGTACCACCGTGCCAACTCTTTCACCAATGAGCCGGATGGCTTCTTGGAGGTTCCACGCCTTGTCGCCAAGGTTGGAACCCAAACCCAGATATACGAGATGGTTAATCATCAACGATCAGCATGGCATCGCCATAGCAACCGAACTTATAGCCGTTCTGCACAGCCATATCGTAAGCCTTCATCACGAGGTCGTAGCCACCGAAGGCCGCAGTAGCCATCACCATGGTCGACTCAGAATGATAAAAGTTGGTAATCATGGCGTCAGCAAGTCCGAAGTCATAGGGTGGGAAGACGAATTTGTTAGTCCAGCCGTTGAACTCCTTCAGCATACCGTCGGTACCTACAGCCGTTTCTGTGGCACGCATGGTGCTAATGCCCACTGCACAGACATGACGTCCATCGGCTTTAGCCTTGTTGACAATCTCGCAAGCTTCTGTTGTCACCACCATCTGCTCAGAGCTCATCTTATGCTTGGTAAGGTCCTCGACCTCAATAGGATCGAAGCAGCCCAAGCCACAGTGTACTGTAACAAACGAGAAGTTGATGCCACGAATCTCCATACGCTTCATCAGTTCACGGCTGAAGTGCAGACCTGACGCAGGAGCGGTAACAGCACCCTCATGCTTGGCATAGATGGTCTGGAAGTTCTCCATATCGTCAGCTGTAGCCTCGCGCTTATCAACGATATAGCGGGGCAGCGGTGCTGAACCCAAGGCATACAGTTCCTGCTTGAACTCGTCGTGCGGACAGTCATAGAGGAAACGCAGCGTACGGCCACGGCTGGTGGTATTGTCGATAACCTCAGCCACCATAGGACCTTCCTCGTCGAAGAACAGCTTATTACCGATACGAATCTTACGCGCAGGCTCTACCAGCACATCCCACAGGCGCAGCTCTTCGTTAAGCTCACGCAGCAGGAACACCTCAATCTTCGCGTCGGTCTTCTCCTTTGTACCGAAGAGTCGGGCAGGAAACACCTTTGTATCGTTGAATACAAAGACATCGCCCTCATCGAAGTACTCGATAACATTCTTGAAGGTAAGGAAGTCGGTGGTATCATTGCCGTCGGCGTCCTTCTGGAACATGTCAACGGTCTGACTCTTACGGTGTACCACCATCAGGCGGCACTCGTCACGATGATACACTTTCTCCACGCTACCGTCTTCGTTTTCAAAGACGCGATGGGGAGGCTCCAAGGCTATCTGGTCCTCAGGCAACTTGAATTTGAATTGTGATAACTTCATTGTTATATTTCGTTATTACGTTATTACGATATTAGGGTAACGGTATTACGCCGTTTTTTCGATTGTCTGCTGTTCCAGCCACTGGGGGAAATCATCTATGGTGATGCAGTCCTCCATGCGGATACTACCCAGACGGGTACGGCACAGGGCTGTCAGGTAGGCGCCGCTCTGCAGTGCCCTACCAATGTCGCGGGCCAACGAACGGATATAGGTACCTTTGCCACATACCACACGGATGCTCATCTGCATGGTCTCGGCATTGAAGTCGGTAAGCTCTATCTCGTCAATGTGCACCGTCTTGGCAGCCAGCGCCACCTCCTTGCCCTTACGCATCAGGTCGTAGGCACGGTCGCCACCAATCTTACAGGCAGAGTATTCAGGTGGTACCTGCTGGATGTCACCGACAAAACCGGTGAGCGCCTGTTCTATCAACTCACGGGTGATATGCGCCGTAGGATAGGTGGCATCCACCTCGTGCTCCATGTCGTAGCTGGGCGTTGTGGCACCCAATTGCAGGGTGGCAGTATATTCCTTGTCATGCAGCTGCAGGCTCTCAATCTCCTTGGTCTTCTTGCCCGTACACAGTATCAGTACCCCTGTAGCCAGCGGGTCGAGGGTACCGGCATGACCCATCTTCACACGCTTGACACCCACCTTTTTTGACACACGTGTGCGCACATAAGCCAGTGCACCGAATGATGTCATGCGGTAGGGCTTGTTGATATAGATATATTCGCCTGCAGTGAAGTTCACCTTAACTATTTGACTATTTGACGATTTACTATTTGACGATTTACAACAGGCTGCAGATGATTGTCACCACACCCACAATGGCACAATAGATACCAAAGTAGATGAGTTTACCTTTCTTGACGATGTTGATCATCCACTTGCAGGCCAGACAGCCAAAGAGGAAGGCCGAGACAAAGCCTACAGCCAGGGGAAGAGCCTCGATAGAGCCCATCACATTCTCGCCCTTCGTCATCTTCAGCACGTCAAGCAGTGCCTCACCCAGAATGGGGGGTATCACCATGAGAAACGAGAATTGAGCCAGCGACTCCTTCTTGTTGCCCAGCAGCAGACCGGTAGCAATGGTGCTGCCCGAGCGTGACACACCTGGCAGTACAGCAACAGCCTGTGCCAGACCAATGATAAAGGCATCCTTCATAGAGATATGCTCCTTCTGGCGTGGCTTGGCATAGTAGGAGAAGATGAGCAGCGAGGCAGTGATGAGCAGGCAGAAACCTACCACCAGCAGTCCAGAGCCGAAGACCTCCTCGACATAATCCTTAAAGAACACACCCACAATGCCGACAGGTATCATCGACACAATGATGTTCAGTGCATATTTCGTCTCTTTATTCAGTTCACACTTAAACAGTCCGCGGACGATCCAGTCAATCTCGCTCCACAGAATGACAAGCGTAGACAGTACGGTAGCTACATGCACGGCAACGGTGAACATCAGATTCTCCTCACCATTCTCCATGCCAAACAGCGCCTGACCGATAGCCAGGTGACCGCTACTGCTGACGGGCAGATACTCCGTCAGTCCCTGAATGATTCCCAATATCAATGCTTCAAACCAACTCATCAAAGTAATTATCTATTTGACTATTTATTATTAGACTATTTATCCTCTGCTTTACTTCTGTAGACTACCGCATAAATCATTGACACGAAGCCAGCCAGACATACCAGCGGAGCAACCTTGATGCGGCGGGCACTGAAGATATCAGGGTCGTAAGCCGTCTCTGTCGAGCCACTGCCACTCATCAGCAGAAAGCCCAATACCACTACTGCCATGCCTACTGCTAGCAGTATGTAGTTCACTTTACCAAATGCGAAATCTCTCTTATCCATTTTTCTATAACTTCTTCTATTTCCTAAATCTTATACAGCTCCTGTGCCTTCATCTTCAGGAACTTATTCACAGCCAAGAAGGCACAGAGCGCCGTGATGATGATGCCGAACAAGAATACGGCAGCAGCTGTCAATACCAGCACCTCCCATGTCACAATCTCAAGGACGCCAGGTTGCGTCAGGTAGAGACCATAGACGCATACACCCAACACGACAACGGCAATGATGGCAGCAATGACGCCCACAATTACCGCTTGTTTCAGGAACGGCTTGCGGATAAAGCCCCACGAGGCACCCACCAGTTTCATCGTATGGATGACGAAGCGGTTGGCATAGACACTCAGGCGTACCGTATTACTAATCAGCGAGAACGATACGAATGTCAGCAGCAGAGCCAGCACCAGCAAGACGATGCTCACGCGGCTGAGGTTCACATTCACCTTATCCATTAGGTCCTCCATATATGCCAGGTCACTGACGCGCTTATCCTTCTTCAGCTCCTTGACGATCCACTTCAGCGAGTCACGACAGGCATAGTCAGCCTTCAGACGGACCTCCAGCGTGGCGGGGAAGGGGTTGAAACCCAGGAATTCCGAGGGGTCACTGCCCAGTTCTTTTACTTGTTCGCGCTGTGCCTGTTCCTGACTGATATAATCAATATCGTGGGAATAGGGACGGTGGTAGAGCTCACGACAGAACAGATGAGCATCGTTTACCGACACCGAGTCTTTCAGCATGATGGTCATTGTGAGGTTCTCCTTCATGTGAGCCGACAGGTTACGTGCCGACAACACGAAGAACACTACCATGCCCAACAAAACGAGCACCATGGCAGTACTTATGCACAAAGTAACAACCTGCAAACCTCTGCGGCTGCGGGCCTTCTTACGTTTCATACCCATATATTTTTAGACGTAATACACCTAATTTCGTGCAAAATTACAAAATAATTATGAAACACCGCAATTGTTTTAAGAAATATTTTGTAATTTTGCCAACAATATGAGCACAGTAATCTATCCATCGCCCATTTTCGGGCCTATCCATAGCCGCCGTCTCGGCATCTCGCTGGGCATCAACCTGCAGCCTGCCGACGGCAAGGTATGCACCTTCGACTGCATCTACTGCGAATGTGGTTTCAACAAAGACCGCCGCCCCACCCTTCCCAGGCCCTCGCGCCAGTTGGTGGCCCAGAAGCTCGAGGAGCAGCTGCAGAAGATGGTTGCTGAGGGGCAGTTGCCTGATGTGCTGACCTTTGCCGGCAATGGCGAACCCACTGCTCATCCCCATTTCGCCGAGATTATCGACGACACCATCCGTCTGCGCGACCAGTACTGTCCTCATGCGAAGGTCTGTGTGCTCAGCAACTCCACCATGATTCACCGTCCAGAGGTGCACGATGCCCTGATGCGTGTCGACGACAACATCCTGAAGCTCGACACCGTGGACCCCACCTATATTAATAAGGTAGATCGCCCCACCGGCCACTACGACGTGCAGCAAATCATAGAACACATGAAAAGCTTCCATGGTCACATCATCATTCAGACAATGTTTATGCAGGGAGAAGGCGTCGACAACACTGGCGAGGAGTTTGTAGGTCCCTGGCTGGAAGTCGTCAAGCAGATTAAGCCCCAGCAGGTGATGGTATACACCATCGACCGTGAGACGCCTGCCCAAGGATTAGAAAAAGCCAGTCGCGAACAGCTTGACGCCATCCGCGACCGTGTCATTGCAGCAGGCATTCCCTGCACCGCCAGCTACTAAAGCCAACATAACAAAGCCCTGCGGAGTACAGGGCTTTATTATATAATAAGGTGTAGATTAATGAACCTTCTTAGAGAGGATGCCAATCTCGGTGGTCTTCAGGAACTCGACGATATGGTCGATCTGTGGACCAGAGGGCACCTGCTCCTCAATCTGCAGGATGGTATCAAACAGAGAACTGCCACCATTGAATACCAGACGGTAGGCATTGGCGATATGCTTGAGCACCTTCTCGTCAACACCGTGCTGGCGACCAACAGCGAAGTTCACACCACCATATAGTCCCTTCTTGGTAGCAATAATATAAGGTGGGATATCCTCAGAGAAGGTAGTACCTGCCTGAATCATAGCTCCCTCTCCCACGCGCGTCTTGGCATTCTCGATGACGCTGGAAGAGAAGATGACATAGTCCTCGATGATGCAGTCGCCGGCAATCTTTGTACCGTAGCCGAAGACACAGCAGTTGCCGACCTTGGTATCATGCGAGATGTGAGCACCCTCCATCAGCACGTTCTCATTACCAATCACTGTCTGTCCACCAGTATGGGTGGCACGGTTGATGACGACATTTTCACGGATGACATTGCCGTCGCCGATGATGCATTCCGACTTCTCGCCACGGAACTCGAAGTCCTGTGGCAGGGCACCGATAACAGCACCCTGATGAACCTTGTTTCTCTTACCCATGCGCGTGCCAGAACAGATGCTGACAAAGGGGAAGATGACACAGCCATCACCAATCTCAACATCGTCTTCGATATATGCAAAGGGGAATATCTTTACGTTATCGCCGATTTTCGCCTTAGGCGATACCTCAGCTTTAGGGCTTATTTCACTTGCCATAAATCTTAATGCTTAATTCTTAATTCTTAATGCATAATTCATAATTATTCATTGCCTCATGCACAATGCGCAGCCGATTAAGCATTATGCATTATGCATTTAGCATTGAATATTACTTCCCACCTCCACCAAGTGCCGTATAGAGACTTACGACTGACTGCATCTTGTAGAAGTCGTCGGTGACCTTAGAGAGCTGGGCAGAGAGCAACTGGGTCTGAGCGGTGAGTACCTCCAGATAGCTGGAGCCCTTGCTCTCATAAAGAGCACGAGTATCCTCCACATTCTTGGTAAGTATCTCTACACGCTGACTCTCCAACTTGGAGTTATCGTCATAGTACTTATATCCTGTCAGTGCATTAGACACCTCATTGCCTGCCTGCAGAATGCTGTTCTGCCAAGTATTGAAGGCCTGCTCGTACTTAATCTTCGATACTTTCAAGTTAGCAGTCAGTGCACCACGCATGAAAATAGGCTGAGTGAGATTACCAAACAAGGTAGTGAGCCACTTTCCAGGCGTCAACGCACCATTACTGTTAGTAAATGCTGCAGATGCGCCAACAGTGATGTTGGGATAGAACTGTGAACGAGCTGTCTGTACATCGTGGAAACAAGCAGCCAACTGCATCTCAGCATTGTGCACGTCAGGACGGTTCTGCAACAGAGCTACACCAACACCCGTAGAGAACTCGGTCGGCAGTGACTGAGCCTCCAGCGTAGAGCGAGAAATCTGCTGACCAGCCTGTCCGATAAGCAGGCAGAGGGCATTCTCTGTAGAGCGAATCTGACGACGGAAGTCGTTAGCCTGTGCCTGAGTAGACAGATAGGCAGCCTCAGCACTCTGTACGCTGGTAGAGCGTACACGACCGAGAGTAAACTGCTGCTGCATCATTTCCCATGTCTCCTTAGACATGTCACCCATCTCGGTGACGATAGCCAGCTGCTTGTCGAGCATCAGCAGTGTATAGTATGCGTTAGCTATACCGCTGATAATCTGTGCGCGAACAGCCATCTGGTAGTCCTTCATGCCCAGCATCTTCATCTGCGTAGAACGCTTCTGCGACAAAATATTGCCAAAGAGATCAAGTGTCCAACTGGCTGATACTGGAATAGAGTATGCTTTTGTCGTTACTGACGGGTCAGTATAGAGCGTAGAGATAGAACCCATCGGACTGGAAGAGCCAATCTGGATAGCAGGCAGGAAGGCCAGCTTCGAGGCTTTCAGCATAGATTCATACATCTGCACCGTCAGCACGGCATTCTGCAGGTTGGCATTCTTCTGCAGACCCTGTTCGATAAGCGCCTGCAACTGTGGGTCAGTAAATACGCTACGCCACGGCAGATTGCCAAACGAAGCCGTATCTTGTGGAGCCACAGCCAAAGTATCACCGTCGCTCACCACATCACGTACAAGCCCCTGAGTCTGTACGTTATCAGGGCGCTCGTACTTATTGTATAGTCCGCAACTGCTCATGAGCAGGGTAGCGGAAAAGAATATCATTAACTTCTTCATATCTTATTTCTCTAATTCGTAATCTACTGGATGGTGTGCATACTGCGAAATCTCACTGGCCACGTCGGCACACTCCTCATCCTCGAACTTCATCGGAGAGATCTTCTCCTGCAAGCTCTGGAAGATCACGAAGAGACCGGGCACTACCAGTACCTGCAACAAGGTACCTATCAACATACCGCCAACGGCAGCAGCACCCAGCGTCTGGTTACCATTCTTGCCGACGCCAGAGGCGAACATCATAGGCAACAGACCGACAACCATAGCCAGAGAGGTCATCAAGATAGGACGCAGACGGGCAGCGGCACCCAGCACGGCAGCCCATGAGATAGCCATACCCAGACGACGGCGCTCCAAAGCGAACTGTACGATAAGGATGGCGTTCTTAGCCAACAAACCAATCAGCATAATCAATGAGATCTGCATATAGATATCGTTGGCGTGGCCAAAGAGTATCGTGAAGAGGAAACAGCCTGCCAGACCGAAAGGTACAGAGAGTACGACCGACAACGGCAGGATGTACGATTCATACTGTGCTGACAAGATCAGGTAGATGAAGATAAAGCACAGCAAGAAGATGAGCGCCGTAGAGTTGGTAGCCTTAGCCTCCTCACGTGTCAGACCCTGATAGTCATAGGTGTAACCCTGCGGCAGCATCTCGGCAGCAACTTCCTGGGCGGCCTTGATGGCCTCACCAGTAGAATAGCCGTTGGCCACTGTTGCCGTCACGTTGATAGACGTAAACAGATTGAAACGGTTGATGTTGCTGGGTCCGTAGACACGCTCCAGACGACAGAACTCCTGAACAGGCGACATACCTCCTGGGGTGCGTACATAGATACTGTTCAACGACTCCGGTGTCATACGAGTCTCAGGTGAGCCCTGTATCATGACACGGTATAACTTACCATAAGCATTGAAGTTTGAAGCATACATTCCACCATAGTATCCCTGCAGCGTTGCGAGGACGGTAGAAGGTGACACACCTGCCTGCTTACATTTGGCGACATCCATGTGCAGCATGTACTGCGGATAGTTCGGGTTGTAAGAGGTCTGGGCAGTCTGGAATTCAGGACGCTTGTTCAACTCGGCCAGATAGTCCTTGACGATGCCAAAGAACTTGTCCAGCGAACCACCCGTACGGTCCTGCATCACCAGCGATACACCACTGTTGGCAGAGAATCCAGGAATCATAGGCGGTGCGAAGGCCAGAATCTGTGCATCCTTGATATGGGCTGTCTTGATAAATATCTGAGCAACGACACCCGTTGCGCTCTGTGGGTCAAGGAAGAAACGGTAGATACCGTCGCCCTGCCACAGTCCGCTGAGCTTCCAGAAGAATCCATGCTGGCGCTCAGAGAAAGGCTTCAGTTTGATAATGAACGTTGCCTGGTCTGAACCAGAACCGGCAATGAAGTTATAACCCTGAATCTGCTCACGGTTCTGGATGGCCGGGTCAGCAGCCAGGATACTATCCACCTGACTGATCACCTGCTTGGTACGTTCTACAGAGGTAGCAGGAGGCATGGAGATAGTACAGAACAGTGTTCCTGTATCCTCGTCAGGTACCAGACCTGTCTTGGTGGTAAACATCAGTACGACCATTGCCACAATACCGAGAATAACGGTAGAAAGCACAGCAAGCGGCTTACGCACCAGTTTCTCTACCCTACCCTTATAGCTTCCTAAAAGTTTCTCGTAGGAAGTATTGAAGGACGTATGGAAGCGGTCAACGAGCGACATCTTCTTGGCATGTCCCTCGGCATCGTGCGGCTTCAGGAAGATAGCACACAGAGCGGGCGACAGTGTCAAGGCGTTCAGTGCCGAGATGAAGATGCTGACAGCCATCGTCACACCGAACTCACGATAGAACGAACCCGTCGTACCACCGATGAACGATACGGGAACGAACACGGAAGCCATCACCAACGTAATAGAGATGATAGCACCGGAAATCTCGTTCATGGCGTCGATAGATGCTGTCAATGCCGACTTATAGCCCTGATCCAACTTAGCATGGACAGCCTCAACGACTACGACGGCATCGTCCACCACAATGGCAATAGCCAGCAGCAGAGCGGACAACGTCAGCAGGTTGATAGAGAAGCCCATCACGCTGAGGAAGAAGAAGGTACCAATCAGCGACACAGGCACTGCAATCAGCGGGATGAGCGTAGAGCGCCAGTCCTGCAGGAACACGTAAATCACGATGAACACCAGGATAAGGGTGAACACCAGCGTGAAGACTACCTCCTCGATAGAGGCGTACAGGAACTCTGTCACGTCATAGTTAATCTTATAAATCATACCCGGCGGGAAGAGTTTAGCCTGCTCTTCCAGTTCGGCCTTCACCTGCTTGGCAATTTCATTAGCGTTAGAACCAGCAATCTGCTGTACCATACCCAGTACAGACGGCAGGTTGTTGTTCTTCATCGATACCGAGTACTGCTGACCACCGAGTTCAATCTTGGCGACATCCTTCAGTTTCAGCGTCTGTCCGCTGGCATCGCTAGAGATGATGATATTGCCAAACTCTTCGGCAGTCTTCAGACGACCGGTATAGCGCATAGAATACTCATAAGCCACATCAGACTGTTCACCGAAAGAACCAGGAGCGGCCTCGATGTTCTGTTCAGCCAACACAGCACTGATGTCGCTTGGCATCAGGTTGTACTGCTTCATCACGTCCGGCTTCAGCCAGATACGCATAGAGTAGGTCTTCAGACCTGGTGACTGTACATCACCAACACCCTGAATACGCTTGATGGCCGGGATGATGTTAATGTTGTTATAGTTCGTCAGGAACTCGTCATCGTAGCGACCGTCAGAGGTCAGCGTGAACATGATAACCTGAGAAGTCTGACGCTTCTGCACCGTCACACCAATACGCGTTACCTCGGCAGGCAACAGAGCTTGAGCCTGCTGTACGCGGTTCTGTACGTTAACGGCACACATATCGGGGTTCATACCCTGGCGGAACAGCACACTGATCTGTGCAGAACCGGCACCAGCGGTAGACGAGATATAATCCATACCTTCCACACCATTGATACTCTCCTCCAACGGTGTGATGACCGAGTTCTTTACGGTCTCTGCATCGGCACCAGGATAGCTGGTCCACACCGCTACCGTAGGTGGTGCGATGTTAGGGTACTGCTCAATAGGCAGCGATACCAGGCCGATGAAACCCAGCAGGACGATGAGGATAGAAATCACCGTTGACAATACCGGGCGTTTGATAAATGTTGTAAAAGTCATGCTAATTTACTTTTCACTTTTTCACTATTCACTATTCACTATTCACTAGCGAATGTGCTTTATTTCTTCATTGCACCTACGATGTCACCAGCAGACATAGCCTTGGCCTGCTCGGAGATCTTCTGCTGATAGCGCTCAGGGGTAATGGGTACAATCTCCATGCCGTCGTTCAACTTGGTGATACCATTGGTCACATACTTGTCACCAGCCTTCAGACCACCAGTAACGACATAGTTGTTGCCGTCGTTGTGCGGGTCGACCTGAATTTCGGTGTACTTCACCTTATTATCTTTGGTAAGCGTGTAGACGAACTTCTTGTTCTGCACCTCAGAGACGCAGCTCAGCGGAACAATGATGACGTTAGAGCTGACACGCGGAATGATAATGGTTCCTGTAGCACCGCTCTTGAGTATCTTCTCAGGATTAGCGAAAGAGGCAATCAGCTGTACAGAACCCGTAGCGGCATCGATAACACCGCTCATTTTACTGATGGTACCCTCGCTGCCATAGATGCTACCATCGGCCAACTGCAACTTGACAGAAGGCAGCGAAGCCAGACCCTTCTGAGAGATGACCATAGCCTCTTTCTCCGTTACAGAGAAATAAGCCTCCATAGACGAGATGTTTGAAACGGTCGTCAAGACGTTAGAAGCGCTAACCAGTGCACCTTTCTTGAAAGGAAGCGTACCTACGACACCTGCGGCGGGCGACTTCACGTAGCAGTAGCTCAGCGCCTCCTTGGCAGAAGCCAGTGCAGCCTGGGCTTGGGCCAACTGGGCCTGGGCAGACTCGAAGGTGTTCTGAGAAGTCTTCAACTCGTAGTCACCAATGACCTTCTTCTCATGCAACTGCTGGCTGTTCTCATAGGTCAGCTTGGCAGTATTACACTGCTGCTGGGCAGCGTTGACAGCTGCCTGAGCCTGACGCACCTGAGCCTGATAGGTCTCGTTATCAATAACAAAAAGTACCTGACCGGCACTAACGGTCTGTCCTTCTTTCACATTAATCTGAGTCAGGAATCCCTGAGCCTTCGGACGAATTTCCACGTCCTGAACACCCTTAATAGAGGCAGGATAGGTGCTCTGCATGTCTGCATTCGACTCACCAGCAGTAGTCACAGGAAATTCATTGTCGCCAAATGTCGGGCGGCCACCGCCACCACCACACGAGACAAGTGTTGCAGCAACGGCTGCAATCATAACAATTTTCTTCATTTTCATACTATTTATTTATTCGAATAATGCTTTTTATAGAAAACTCGCACACAGCGTTTGAGTTTTCGCCATGCAAAAGTAGCAAAAATAATCCTATTCTATATCAATGATATAGGATATTACACCAATTTTAACAAAGTTTAGTTTGTTTTCAGTCCCATCTGTGCAGCCTTTTCCAACAACAGCTGCATCAACGGCTCACGCTCGTTCACCACCTTGTTATCTAAGACAGCATCCTTGAGGTACTGTTTCAGCACGCCCACCTCGCGGGACGGCTGCAGATGAAACAGTTCCATAATCTCGTTACCATCGATGACGGGCTGCAACAGGCGTTTGTAGTCTTTCACCTGCAGATCGGCGAGTTTCTCACGAACCATGCGGAAGTTTTCCAGGAACATCTTTTTCTTGACCTCGTTCTTGCTGGTGATGTCTGCCTCACAGAGCGTCATCAGGTCGTCGATGTCGTCGCCGGCATCGTTGAGCAGACGGCGCACGGCGGAGTCGGTGACCTCGCTGTCGGCAATAACCTGTGGTCGCATGTGCAGGTCGACGAGTTTCTGTACGTACTTCATCTCAGCGCCCATCGGCAACTTCAGGCGACGGAAGATGTTGGGCACCTGCTTGGCACCTATCAAGTTATGGTTATGGAAGGTCCAGCCAATGCCTGGTTCCCAGCGTTTCGACTTGGTCTTACCGATGTCATGCAATAGGGCGGCCCAACGGAGCCATAAGCCTCCTCCCTGCCCCTCCAAAGGGAGGGGAGTTTCAGCGCCCGAAATTCTCCCCTCCTTTTGGAGGGGTCGGGGGAGGCTTACATTCTCCAGCACCTCCAAGGTGTGGTAGAAATTGTTCTTATGCGCCCTTCCCTCTCGCTTCTCGACAATATCAAGAGCAGCGAGCTCTGGCAATATAATCTGCAGCAGACCAGAGCGTTGCAGGTATTCAAAACCGATGCTGGGATGCGGCGCCATCATGATTTTGTTCAGCTCTACCTCGATGCGCTCACCACTGACAATCTTGATGCGGTCAGCCATCCTACTGAGGGCATCAAACGTCTCCTCTTCTATCTGGAAATTCAACTGGGTGGCAAAGCGGATGCAGCGCATCATGCGCAACGGGTCGTCAGAGAATGTCACCTCCGGATCCAGCGGAGTGGCAATGATGCCGTCCTCCAAGTCAGCAATACCATTGAAGGGATCCACCAACTCTCCGAAGCGTTTATTATTCAGACAGATAGCCATCGCATTGATGGTAAAGTCGCGACGGTTCTGGTCATC
>Ga0310690_10004505_pt1 | contig 19714 bp, 29 predicted proteins | sample AusTroGonzalo_MG_2_FD_207661 | JGI IMG/M metagenome (GOLD analysis project Ga0310690, IMG submission 207661) | Bovine rumen microbial communities from tropical cattle in Woodstock, Queensland, Australia - Gonzalo_04 (v2) (version 2) | ecosystem: Host-associated > Mammals > Digestive system >...
ATTGTTAATAGAAGTTTCCAATGATAGGTTAGACTCTGTCCCGAATAATAATCCACTAACACCCGCAGTTGCATAGATATTAGTAAGAGATTTTTCAACGCTATTATTAGCGTTGTCATTAGAAGTCTTAGAAACGATTGCATCAACATCTGCATAAGTAGTAAGAACACTAATATTCTTATTCCCGTCCATCATTTGTACGGCACCCTTGTGCATCACTTCAGCCTCATCGGGTTCAAAGAGAAGACCGCCGTCTGCCAAATGCGGAATGTGTTGTACGAGAATTTTCCTAATTTCCTCTAAATCTCTTTCCCTATTCACATCTTTAGCTTGATCATAATCAATTGCGGCAGGAATAATGTTTAAGAACATTGGTCTTCCATCGAAAAATGGCATACAGATACCCATTTCAGCTGGAATAAATACCCATACAGATTTTACCTTTCCTTTCTTATAACGTCTATAATGATTTACTACTTCCTTCGGATAAAGTTTAAGCGCGGCATTGCGATCATCCACATCATAAATTTTATCAAAGAAAGTTACATTAAACTCAATTAGATTATTGCCTTCTTCGTCTTTGAAACGAGAACGGCAATAATAAACTGGAAGTTCAAGAATTGCAATTGAGTCATTTGAAACGCTTAAAAGAATACCATAGTAAGTTCCATCTCTTAAAGCCTTTACAGCAATATCAATGAAAAGAGAATTTAGATTGGCTTTATCAACAAAATTGGTCGCATTATAATACTTTTTCTCAATGTATGGCTCGGAGAGAGATTTGCCAAAACTTGGATTAGGAATAACAATACCTGTATATTTCAATAAAGTAGCATAATGCAAGATAATTCGGTTATAAAAACCATCCTTTAAAAAGTAGTTCCTTGATAAAGAGATTTGCTCATGCAAGGAGCCACTATTTATAATTCTTTCAACTTCTTCAATAGAGTAGTTTTTGATTTTCTCCCTGAAGTTTCTTTCACTATATTTAGAGATTCCATAGGCGTTCTCATTAATAGCAATCATTTTTTTATAAGCAGTAGAAAAGGAGGTCAATCTTTCGTTTTGTTTATCCATTTAATTTCCTCCCGTGAAGAAAATCAACTTCCGGCTACCTCTTCTGGCTTTATGGCTTGTCTTATAGTAATCTTCTTCCAGTTCTTTAATCCTCCATAGCCCATAAGAGAAACTTGAATATTTATCTTTTGGGAATCGGGAATTAATTCTTTCAAGCACTATGTCCAAGGTTGAACCAGTTCGCTTTAGCCGCAAATTACTCATTTCTTCAAACAATTTTGTAGTCATCTCATGAGGCATAAGCCGCATGACACGCTGTTCTACAGTCATTCGTTGACCTATTTTTGTGGCAAGAAGAGCACTCTTAGCTTCTTGCTCTTTTATTAAAAAACGCACCATACCGCTAGTCAACCTAGAGTAACAATTCCCATGGATTTTGGAATTAAGTTGCTGATTAGCTTTAATTCCATAAAGAATTTTAGGGGCGTCTTTTGGCTGTATTTCTTTATAGTTATCATCGTTGATAAATCCATAAGCAGGTAGATAATTACCTAGCTCATCATAGTGTGGCTTAATCATTTCATCCGCCAAACCGATACCTAATCCATTAGTATCAATTACGACTTCCCGCGGATTGAAAGCATTGATAATTTTTTTCAAATCAACAGCCTGTACAGAAAAAGGTTTTGTCTGTGCAGTTCTTCCTAACACTATTAAATTCACCAACGTAGCATAAAATTTTTGTTTAGTTATGTTAACCCTAAACACACATACAGCAGTTTGGTCGGATAATCTTCCAACGTCCACTGAAATTAAGTAGAATTGCTCAGATTGGGGTCTACTAATTGCGTGCGTTTCAGGATTTTTTATTTTTCGATATTTAGTTAATTTATCATAGGAAAACCAAGCTTCCTCACTTGAACCCTGCCAAAGACTCAAATATTCAGTGGCAAAAGACTCCGCATTGTAGGAAGGACTCATTTTCAGCTTGTTGATAAATTGCTTGCTGATGAGTCCGTGCATGGCCGGCAGTCGCCAATCGCATCCAAACATAAAAGAATGCTGTGGGTCAATTATAGCATTTTCAAAAGTATCAATGAGTCTTTCATAAGAGAAAGAAGTTTTGCTGCCCGCACTGGTCGTCGCGACAATTTGTTCGTTAGGTTCTTTTGGGTTGACGGTGTTATTTGGAAGGCGGCGGGGCACGTTAACTAAAGGAATAACAACAGAGTTGATCATCTCTTCATCACCATCTCTAATCTCATCAATCAGTCCGCCCATGCGACGGCCGCCACGTGCGGCGTCACCAGCAAGTACAACATCCAATACAGATCCATTTCTAAACTTTATAGTAACGTAGTCTTTACCAAAATTCCCAGGATATTCGTTAAGTTCCCAACCCATTACTTCTCTTTTTAAAAGTGGCCAGTGATCATAGATCTCATAAATTTTTTCTTTTGTAATTTGTGCGGCCTGTTGCTTTGTATTAGCACAAATAAATACTTTTCTCTTTGGAATGAATACACATTGTAAGAAAAGAGCTAAAATAGTAAGAAAAGATTTGGAAAAGGCTCTGGGTGCAGTTATAAAGACATCTCTAAACCGCATCAGCACTCGAAGTGTGAATCTTTGATAGAAAAATAAAGAGAACTCAGAATCGGCAGGCTTAATTATATCTAAATAGTAATCTGGGTAGGCAGTAAATAAGTTAACCCATTTACATAATTCGTCGTAGTGCCTACTTAGATATTCATTTGTTAAAACCGCGCCCTTCTCAAGTTCTATTCCTTCGCGCTCAGCCTTCTCAACAAAATCTTCTGCCGTTAGATTCTGCCGCACGCTAAGTATAACTTTCTTTTTTTCCTCCTTCATTACTCCTCCCCATCAAGATCAACAATGAATTCCTCATCAGAGTAAAGTTGCTCAAACCCTTCATTCTCATATTCATCATAGTCAACTTGATCTTGATTTAGATTATAGTAACTCTCAAGCTCGGCCGCCGTCTTCAAAGATTGAATACGTTGGCTTATCTCATCACCTATTCCACTCTCATTTGTATAAAGTCTCTGATTCCAACTCTGTATGTTCTTAATAGTCTCATCAACTATGTCCCTCGTCTCTCCATCATAGAATTGATTGACAAAGCCGCGCTTCTCTAACCAGCGGCAAAGCTCTCCCATTGATTCAAAATCACTAGCATTTTTAACGTTTTTCGGAGTAAATTCTCCTGTCTTAACCAGTTTATCGTAAGAAGCAAGCAATTTATCAAAGTCAGAACCTTCTCTAATTCTACAGTCAATCTCATAAGAAATTTTACAGATCTTGAGTGCTTGATCGCCTTGCAGCGCGCCATTAATGTTCTGCGTTAAAAGTAACCCATCATAGAGGTTCTCTAAATAGTGAAGAGCTTCATCATCGTAGTTGGCACCCCATTTATCCATGAGTTTTTGTCGTTCTTCCTCTTTAAGACCCGGCACCACATCAATCAATATACCTTTACTCTCCAACTCCTTATAAGCCTCATTGTAATCTCCCCAATCTACACCCTCGTACTCTTGAGAAGAATAAATCAAGTTATAAGCCCGCAAGAGATCGGCCGCGTCAGTATGTTGTTTATCAAGTTCAACAAATCTCTCAGGAATGAAAGGAATATCAAGATATTGACAAATCTTATCCATTGTGTTCCAACTGCGTTCGTTTTCCTCTAAAAGTTCTCCAAGGCAACTAGTACAAATTTTTGAATAACCACTCGGATGGAGGAGAGATTTTGTACTCAAAAAAGAGAAGGAATCCTTCTCTCGGCCGCATTTCTCGCATTTCCTATCTTTAAATTCAATTTCAAATTTTGGTACAATAGCCATTATTCTTCACTCCCATGACGCTTTTTTGTGGCGGCGCGCACTAAACGTTCAAAATTTCTTCTTCTTGTCCTATTCAAATGAATAATCTTGTCCACAACTTCTCCCCAAATAACCTCAAATTTTCTCTCTTCTTCCCCATCTAGAACTTTAACCCCTAAAATCTCACAGATCCCAATAAACTCCAAAGGCTCTAACTTTGTAAGCTCAACTAAAATCTCTCTAATCTTCCTATCCTTTTTTGTAAGCTTCTCTACAACTTCTCTTGTCCTATCTCTTTCCATATCTATCTACCTCTCTTCTCCTTCTCGCATTTCTTACATCTACTCTGAAATCCATCCTTACTCTTAACTTTCCTAAACCAGTTCCTCTCATGAAGTAATAAGGTGCGGCCGCAGCACTCGCAACGCTTAAAGTTCTCTGGATAGAACCAATTTTCTACAGTTTCGGCGTGAAAGGCGGCCGCTTCATTAATTTTCTTAATAATCTTTTGCCTAAAAATAGTACTAATATAGTTGGCGGTATAGCCTTTTCCGAAGGTTGCGTTAACCTCGTCCGCAATTTCTTGGTTTTTCGTTCTTTTCTTCTTAAGTTCTAAAACTTTCAATTGAATTTCGTTTAACTCCGCGAGTTTCTCATAAAATTCCAATGTGGCGAAAATCTGTTGAATGTTGTTGTCCAACTCCTGATTTTCTAAGTTAAGCAAAAGCTGATCATTCAACTCCTCATTAAACAAATATAACTGATAGACGGCCTCCAATTCTCTGAAGTCAACCCTATATTTTGAAGTGCGGCCCTCTACTCTCTTCCTCTGTAAAAAGTCGGAAATTTTCCAAAGTTCATCTTCTGAAAGAGTGGTTGGGTCAAAGCCGTCTTCCCAGAAATGAGCAAAAATTGATTTGTTTGTGTAGAGGCCCAATGGTAAAACCGGAATGTCAATGTCAAAAATAAGGTGGGCGTCTTTTCCGTGAACTTGACCCCCTACATTAACTGGATTTAATGTGATTGTGTACGAGTCTTGAATCGTAAATTGTTGGGAGCGAAGCTCGATTAATTCGTGGCGCAATTTGAGATAGGTAAATTGGTTGAGGGAGGAAGCTTTCTTCTTGAGGGCGACTTGCTCTTCAGGGGTGAAGCGTTTAAGGAGAGTTTCGCGGGGCGGCTTTGTACGTCTATTGTGCAGTAATTCGTAGTAGTTAATTGTGAGGTCAATTTGGTCAATTTGTTTCCAGAGGTCTTCGAAAACGGGCAAAAGGCTAGGAGGACAGGTTTGGCGGGTTTTCTTTCGATCGAAAGTTACTCTTGGGACTCTGTACTGCACGGCGTCTGTAAGCGAGTGAATTTTGGAATCTGTGTAGTTAGGGAGTTCTGCGAGTTCCTCTAATGAGTCGATTTCGGGAACGCCGGACTTGCTCCAACGAGTTTCGAGTTGGGTTTCTTTTCCGAGTGGGATCCCATCTGGGGTTTTGCCCCAAAGAAGATAGTTTGCAATTGTCTCCAGCTCATATGGGGTCAAATCTACAAATTGAGTTATGTATTCGTTGATAAAGTTTTTGCGTTCCTCTGCCGTTTCGAGGGAGAAGTCTAGTTTAAGTCTGTTTTGCATGTACGTGCCTCCTATGTACCTATCTACTCATATTATACCACAGATGGGGAGGTTTGTCAAATTTTGAAAGATTTTGTAGAGATTTTTTATTTTGTGGAGATTTTGTGGGTTTAATTTTTTATTTCGTGGAGATTTTGTGGGAGCCTAGGGGGGTAGATTCGAACAAATGTTCCTTTTTTCCGGTAAATAGCGCCCGGTTAAGTAATTTAATTAATTTTATTAAATTTTAATTATTCAATAATTTTTTACTTAATTTTTAGGTACTACTTTTGTAAAATTGTACAACGAGAAAAACATATTGTTAAAAAAATAACGGGGCTAAAGGATTGCAAAGTACCCCTAAATAAGTATAATAGTTATAGAATCTTAATACAGTTTTTCAAGTTCAAAGGGGGTTTACCATGTATCAGGACATTTTTACAGAATTAGACAAGTGCAACGTAAATTATGAGGTTTTAGATTTGACGGGTGTTTATTCTATTTACATTAGCGTTGAAGATAATGACGATACAGCGCTTTGCTGGGTGTCTATCTTATTAGAATCCGACGGTATCCATGTACATGACTGTATGGATGGCGACCATTGGTTTATTTATGGGTATGATGTTTATATTGACTGGTACGGTGAGGATATTTAAATATCCTTGTATACGTCAGAACTGGGATATCCCAGTTCTGACAATTCAATAGCTTTTTCAATCTGATTTATTAAGGGGTGCAATTATGAAATACTACGTAGTTTATTTTGAAAATGAGTGTGGCGCTTTTGTTGATGCTGTTTTCACTACTGAGAGTGACGCCATTGATTATGTTACTGCTGAGAGCGCTAAAATTAACGATTATGAGGACTTTTTTATCCTCAGCGATGTAAGAGACTACGCAAGCGAATTGGTCTATTAAAGGTTAAATATAAGCGTTTTAAAGGGGTGTAAAATCATGAGAGACTATACAGATATTAAAATGGATATTTTAAACAAGTTAGTACAGGTAGAATATACCGACACCTATGCTTTTGCTATTCGAGATAGAAAGATGTTGTGTGCTGTCATTATTGAGAATGCAAGCGATATTTTGCCAATGGTCACATATTGCGATAAAGTCGCAAAGTCAAAGGGTAATGATTATAGTGTTCGCATGCTTAATAAAATTGAGTGTTTTGAACTCTTAAAAGACTATGCAAGGGATATTGTCCCTATTATGTCAGTAAATAATTTTGAGCGTGAATACAGTGAAAAAAAGCGTAACGGGTATAAAGGTAATAGGGGTGATTTCTTTGAATACCTTTTTACGGTTTACGTTGGTGGAAAACAGAACATCAAGCGTAATGCAAAATGTACAGAATGCGGTGACGTTATAATTAATGGCGAACACATTCAGGTAAAATTTTACAATGCTACCATTATCACAGAATCACAGGTAAATAGATTTTATATTGAACATTTAGAACGTGACGCCGAACACTCGAACGAGTGTTCGGACGTTTATATGAATGAATGTTCATATGAACATATGAACAAATGTTCATACGAAGCCGTCGAGGGGTAACCTTCGACGGTCTCACGTGCGCGTGCGCGCACGCGTGCGCGTAGGAGCTTCAGCTGAGCTACGCGCGGGCGCGGCTGAGCTGGGGCGGAGCTAAAAAATTGGAGCTGAAATAAAAAATTTAAAAAAGGACTTGACAAGAGCCAGCTAATGCGCTATAATAGAATTGTAAAGAGGACAGATAAGAAAAAGAAAGAGAGGTAACTAAAATGATGATGGAGTATCTCGAAGCAGGATATCAGGTAGTATGCGGATCAATGTTCGGTGATGTTGTGATGATGGATGTTGACGATGTTGAGTGCTATCAGGATGATGCAGTTCTTGAGTATGTTGATGATGATGCGATGGTTGTATACTTTTACGATTCGCAAGAATATGACGATTAAAGAAAAGACCACAAGGTCTTTTTTTATGGAACGTCGATTGTTAAAAAATTAACAATCTTTCCCAGGCGCCGATTGTTAAAAATTTAACACGATTGTTTCTGAACAAATACAAAGAAATAACTTGACTTTTGATTAAAATTCCTTTATAATTACTATAGAAAGAGAAAGAAAGGAGAAAAGAAAAATGACTAAAGCGGTTTACTTTGATATGGACGGTACAATCGCAAACCTTTATGGGGTTGACGGTTGGTTAGATATGCTTATCGCAGAGGACGCAACTCCTTACAGGATTGCTAAACCATTGATTAATTTACAGGCACTTGCAAGAGTCCTCAACAGATTACAGGCTTGCGGTTATGTTCTCGGTATCGTTTCGTGGCTTGCAAAGGGTGCAAATGATGAATATAATCAGAAAGTCACCAAAGCAAAAATTGATTGGTTGAATAAACATCTTGCAAGCGTTCACTTCAACGAGATTCATATTGTAGAATATGGGACTCCAAAAGAAACAGTTGTTCTAAATCCGAACGGTATCTTGTTCGACGATGAAAAGAAAAACAGAGACAACTGGACAGGTAAAGCGTTCGATGTTGATGCAATTATCGAAACTTTGAAAGCGATTGCATAGCAATCGCTTTCAAACATTTGTTCGAGGAGTCCGGTCAAAAAAGAACTAAAGTTCTTTTTAAAAAGGGGTTGACAGGATGTAAATTGTGTGTTATAATAAGGTATCAAAAGAAAGGAGATAAAGATATGAAAAGAGTTTTAATGATTGCAGTTATGATGGTATTTTGTTCTACATTTGTTGTATTTGGTGCAACAGATAAACAGATTGTTGAAAGGTATTGCAAAGAACACTACAACGGTTATAAAATCGTTTATACTAAAGAAGTACCAACAAATAGAATGAATAAAAAGATTGTCTATATACAGATTGAGAAATCAGTCTCAAGCGGAAAAATAGACAAAAGAAACAACCGTTGTTGGGGATTTATTGATGGTAGTAATTATTACAAAACATGGTATAACAAAAAAGTTCGTAAAGGTAAAAAAGTAACTTCATATTATATTTATAATCCAAACACTAATTATGAAGATGATATTGTCGCAGTAATAGATAATAAAAAAATTAGATAAATTTTAAAAAGGGGTTGACAAACCCCTTTTTTCATGTTATAATACTTATAGAAAAGAGGAAAGGAGATCAGAACAATGACAAGGGAAGAAATGATTAAAAGACTCGATGAACTGGAAACAAACCTCTTCATTCTGAACATGGTAGACCACTGGACTGCCGCAGATTTCAGACTTGCGGATGAAATCGAAAAAGAAATCAAGGAAATCAAGAATAATTTATAAAAAATTATTCTTGGAAAATTCCAATAAAAAAATTCTGTGAATTTTTTCACAAAATTCATTAACCGAAAATGTTAAAAAATTAACAATCCTAAAATTTCTCCCAAAAATAAAAGGGAAAAAATTTCCCAAAAAATAATAAATTATTTTTTATTCCTAAAAAGAACTTTGTGAAAAAATTCACAAAATTGCCTGGATTACTCCGTTAAATAATTAACAAAATAATCCGGGTAACTTTGTTAAAAAAATAACAAACTTACCCTCTGCATAAAACGAACATGCGTTCGTTAGCACTCACCAATGATAAATGATAACAAAAAGACAAGCACGTCTGTTAGTTAGAATCTTTAATTATAGAGAACAAATAGGTTAGTTCAATCTAACTAACAAACGTACTTGTCTTTCACGCGGGACTTTCGCATGCTAAAGCGTGAAAGTATTGTTTTTCTAGAAATACAAAATTAGATATTGACAGACCGTAACCGGTGTGCTATAATGATTACAGAAAGAGAGGTAAGAGAAATGACAAGACTGGAAATGTTCAGAGAATATACAAACAAGGCAGGCGCGCACAAGTACATCAACGGATTCATTCTCAAAGATAGAGTTTACGCTTGTGTATGTGATGAAAACGCAACATATGAAGCAGTAAAACTTGATAGAGCAAGCAGAGGCGCAGGTCTCTCAATAAGATTTAAGCCAAATACTTCAGATAAATATGACATGCTCAACAATGCAGAGGAAATAATTCAGATAGCAAGCGCAGAGTTCTTCAAAGCAGAATGCAAAGCAAGCAAATACAACAAAGGTGAGGTCTTCGAAAGAATGGTAACAAACCACTTCAATCAGGAATGGAACAAAGACAACAGACCATTCACAGAGTGTGGAGATATCAACGTGAACGGAATTGAATATCAAATCAAGTTTGAGGGCGCAACGTTCACAACAGAAAAACAGTTAGCAAGGTTGAGAGGGTAAAACCTCTCAACCAAAAAAATTAAAAACTACAAAGTCTTTTTATTAATATTAATTGTTAAAAATTTAACAACCTTACCCAGATAGATTGTTAAATATTTAACAATCCTATCCAGGCACTTCGTTAAATATTTAACGAACTTATCCGGCAGATATTGTTAAAACTTTCACATGCGCGCCCTCTGCATTTTCAAACATATGTTTGAACATATGTTCGTCAAACATATGTTCTTTCTATTAGCACTCACTACTGGTGAGTGCTAATAAATACCAAATAAAAAAACAACCGTTCGGTTGTTCTCATTTTTGGATTCTTAGAATCCAGTGGTCTGATGCAGTAACTGCCTAACAGGGCTTGCAGGGTTTGCAGGGTTGATGATGTCATTGTCTACTGTCGCGCCCTTGGTGATTGCGATTATCGCTACTGTCATAAATGTTGCCATTACGATTGTTCCTACTACTATAATTACCATATCGATGTCAATCAGTTCGAATCCACACTCTTTTCTGAACTTAATCTCTTTAATCATCTTTTCAATCATCTTTCTCATTTTTTTTTCTCTTTCTTTTTTCTCTCTATCTCTCTTTGTGATTATATATTACCACATTAAACCGGACTTGTCAATAGGTTTTTCAAAAAAAATTAAAAAAATTTTTTCTCCAAGAGAAAAACTTTGTTAAAGAATTAACAATACCCACCGGGTCTTTGTTAAAAAATTAACAAAGATTGTTCTTGTGTAAATATAAAAAATCCATTGACAAGCCAACAAAAATGTGGTATCATTGACATATAGAAAGAGAGGTAAAAAGATGAAAATTATTAAAGGCATTTTTCTGACAACGTTAATTGTGATTAACCTTTGGTTTGCAGTTTCTTTCATTGAAATCGTGATTAAAAATGTTCATGAAAAACCGAACCTTTGTTCATGGAACTTTTTTGAATTTTGTTTGAAAAATTAAAAATAAAACTTGACTTTTTTAAAAATTTGTGATATAATAATTATAGAAAGTAAGAAAGGAGAAAAAATATGGTAACAAGAAAAGTAGAAAGAGAAATGATTAGAGAAAAGTATCTCAGCAAATTCATTGAGTTTCTTCAGACTAATGGAGAAGAAGTTTTGAGAGTTGCATCTAATAAGGTAGCAATTCCAGTAGTAGGATGTGAAGATAATGAGGACTTCTTGGTTCTGACTTTAAGCGTTCCTACTGGTGCAGATAAAGGTCTTGACCCTTATGATGGGTATGCCGAAGCAGAAAGTTATGAGATGAAATTAAGAGAAAAAGAAAGAAAGAGAAAGGAGAAAGAGGAAGCGAAAGCGAAAAAAATCGCTAAAGATAAAGAGATTAGAGAGAGAAAGAAAGCAAATAAAGAATAGAAATAAAGAGCGGATGTTCCATCCGTTCTTTTTTACTTTTAAAAAGAACATATGTTCACCGCGGCCGGCCGACTTTGTTAAGAAATTAACAAAGATTTTTTCAAAAAAGGGGTTGACAAGTACCTATTTTTCTGTTATACTATAGATAGAAAGAGAGGTAAGAGAGATGAAAACTTCAAGACATTACAATCAAGATAGAATCGAAAGAGAGAAAAAAATCAGAGAGATCGGAATTGGGAAAGAAGTCGCTACTTTCAGAGTAGACCGTCACCATTTGAACGGTGCAGAACTCCACACAATAACAACCACAGGAATCATCATCATAAAGAACGAAAAAACAGGAAAACTCATTACAAAGTTGATTGCAAAACCAGTACAGATTGCAAGATACTTTGATGAAATCACTCCAGAGATTGAGAAAATAATGGCAATCGCTGAAGAACATAAAAGAAAAGGGTACAATAGGATTGAGAGGTAGAAAGATGAAAAAAGAAGTAATTGGAGTAATAAGAGGCAAAGACTTATTAAAAAATAGTAGAGGTATTCAAGACATACCATTTAGAACAGGAACTTATAAAGATAAGAGAAAGAAAAGAGAAAAAGTAAATAAAAATAATTTTGAAAAATGGTTATAAAGGGGTTGACAAACCTCTTTTTCTATGCTATTATATATATAGAAAGAGAGGTAAAGAAAAATGACTAAAATGGAAATGGTAAACAGAATGATAGTCCTCGGATGCATCAAAGAGGAAGATAGAAATCACTACATGAGAAAGACCGCAGACCGTCTGTTGAACTTTTACATCTACATCGTTCCAAAGAGACTTGAGTATCTCGCCAAGCAGAGATAGGAAGAGCGAACAAATGTTCGCTTTTCTTTTACTGGAGTTTGTTAAAAAATTAACAAACTCGCCCGGAAAGGTTGTTAAATAATTAACAATCCTATCCGGCACCCGCGCGAACATACGTTCGTTTTTCAAACGAACTTATGTTTGTTTTTTCTTCACACAATGCTCACATTTTCTTTATACAGTTCTCACAATTGCTTGCTATAATAATATTGTCAAGAGGAGAGAACAGAGAAAAAGAACTTCAAAAAAAGTTAAAAAAAGTTTGAAAAAACTCTTGACAAACTAAAAAAAAATCTGCTATAATAAATGTGTAAGGTAAAGAAAGAAAAAAGTAAAGGAGAAAAAACTATGATGACTATGAGAGAAGCAATGAACGCCGTTATCGCTGAGACTAAGAACGCAGAACTCGCAGAGTTTGCGGTTCATGAACTCGAGAAACTTGATGCACGTAATGCAAAGAGGGCGGCGACTCCATCTAAGAAATCTATTGAGAATGAACCAATCAAGGCAAAGATTGCAGAGGTTCTGACCGAAGAACCGCAGACTGCAAGAGAGATTGCAGACAAAGTTGAAATCTCGGTCAACAAGGCGAGTGCTTTGCTGAGACAGATGAACCTTAAGGTTTGTGACCTTAAGGTCAAGGGAAAGGGTGTTCAGAAAGGTTACGCACTCTAGTACCACAAGGGTTGGCGGTTATCCCTTAAAACCGCCATAAAATATGGGGTGTGATGCCACATCGGGGTAGTGGCCGCAGTAAACTGACAACAGTAATGGCGAAGCGCACAAACGCAAGGTTGGGGTTCAAATCCCCCACACTCCACCAAATACAGCACTTTTTAATCCTTTCTTTCTGAAAGAAACGAACGATTGTTCGTTTCTTTTTTTAATTTAAAAACGAACATATGTTCGAGTGGGCCGGAATAGATTGTTAATAAATTAACAATCTAAACCGGACGCAGTTTGTTAAAAAATTAACGAACCGGACGCAGATTGTTAAAAAATTAACAAAATTTTTTCCTAAAAAGGGGTTGACTTTTTAAAGTTTTTCCTTTATAATAGAGGTACAGAAAGAGAGGTGAGGAAAATGAAAGAGAAAATCGTAAAGTTCTTTGAAGTTCTGAATTACTTAGTTCTGATGTTGTTAATTCTTGGACAGTGCACTATCGGTTCGAACTACTTAATCGGTCAGTGTGTCTATCTCGGTGCGAATATCGTTTCTGTTTCTCGGTGTTTTGTACTTAAGAGACCGATAGCAGACAAGGTAAAAGATTGTTGTTGCCTTGGTATTACTTGCGGATTAATTGCAATCAAGTTACTTGGTGGTATTCATTCATAAAGGAGAGAAAAATGACTAAAGAACAAATACTCTTTTGTACATACATTATAGTTTGGTTAATTATTGGTAGTTTTGGAATATTAAATTCAAAAAAAGCAAGAATTGTTTGGGAAATGATTATTTTTGTCCTTGGCTTTTTAATGATTCCATTTATAGCAATGTTTTGTAAATTAATATAAATCAAATTAGCAAAACGAACTTTTGTTCGTTTTCAAAAAGATTTTTTTCGTACGTCTAACGTACGAAAATAACTTGCTTTCTTAAAACTTTTTTGATATAATACAAGTACAGTAAAAAAAGGAGATTATAAAATGAGTAGAAAAAAGAAAACAATTAAAAGAGGAATCTCAGAATTCATTATAGAGGATAGTAAAACTACTTGCGACGCAATCCTTGATACAGTTCGTTGGTATACTAAAGGTTGTAGCGGAGTCATTCCCACAGAAGAACAAGAAAATAAAATTCGGGCGATGTATAAATTTGACCCTATCTTAATGGGAATTATGACACGGGCATATTTTGAAAAAGGATATGATAGTTTTTAAACTATCATTTTTTTAAAAAAAGTTTTTCGTACGTTTAACGTACGAAAAAGGTTGACTTATCTAAATATTCATGTTATAATTAACCATCAAATAGAAAGGGGAGAAAGAAAATGAGAATCTGAAAGGGTCAATCTTTACAGCATTCCACAGCGGCGAAAAGGATAAGTTTTTCGCAAGAGAAATTGCCGAGATGTTTGAAATCTCAACATCAAAGGCGAGCGCACTTCTCAGACAGATGGTTACTGATGGTATCCTTAAGTCTGAGGATGTGAAAGTAAAGGGAAAGGGAACACAGAAGTGTTACACCCTTTAGTTTCAACCAAAGAGAACAGACGAAAGTCTGTTCTTTTTTTTGAAATAAAAAAGAACATATGTTCATGGGCCGGAGGGGATTGTTAATTAATTCACAAAGTTAACCGGCAAGGATTGTTAATTATTTAACAAAGAAAAAATTAAAAAAGGGGTTGACAAAGTTTTAAACAGGTGTTATAATAAGGTAGAAAGAAAAAGAAAGGAGATTAAAAAATATGGTATATGCAGTAATTGGTTATGATGAAGATTGGTATACTTTTGAAACTTTTATGGGAGTTTTTTCTACCAAGGAAAAGGCGCAAGAGGTAATAGATAATGATTGTGATATATATGATGATGAAAAAGTTATGAATCATCAAGAGTATAGAATTTATCCTATTACAATAGATGAAAAATTTAAAGTAATAGAGGAAATTTTTCCCCACGAAGAAGAATAATTAATTAAAAGGGGTTGACAAACCCCTTTCCCTCTGATATAATATAGACAGAAAGAAGAAAGGAGAACAAAAAAATGTGGACAACTTGGTGGTTTGGAATCAATGATGAAAATAGTGACCTCTGTGGCGAAGAATTCTTCGTAGAGGTAAACGTTACATTAGATATTGCTAAACGTGAAGCGATAAAAATCGCAAAAGAGATTTTTCCAAATGAGAAAATTAGTTGTTACGGAAGAGTAAGCGAAACAGAAGCCGAAATGATGGGGTTGGATACGTATTAAACCGAAGATGGCGCGCCCGCCATCTTTTTTTATTGATAGGGATTGTTAACTATTTCACAAACTAATCCGGTGCGATTGTTAAAAAATTAACGAACTTAGCCGGCCGCCGAGTTAGTCCCGACTAACTCATTCCCAAAACTTCTTTAAAAAGTTTTAAAAAAGGTATTGACAAGTTTTTCGCCTTGTGCTATAATCTAATTGAAGATAAGAAAGGAGAGAAAACACAAATGGAAAAAATCTTAATTCTCGACACTGAAACTACCAATACAATTGATGATGCTCTTGTTTACGATTGCGGTTTTATTGTCGCAGACTACAATGGAAATATTTATAACAAACATTCGTTTGTAAATGCAGACGTTTTCTGTGATAAAGAATTAATGTCCTCTGCATTTTTCGCTGAAAAAATTCCAACATATTGGGATGAAATTAAAAAAGGTTCAAGGACTTTAACCTCTTTTAATAATATCAAATGGACTTTACGCCACATTATGAAAGAGAACAATATCAAAAAGGTTTACGCATACAATTGTCGTTTTGATTATCTCGCACTTGCAACAACGCAAAGATATCTAACAAAATCAAGATATCGTTATTTTTTCCCATACGGAACAGAATTTCACGATATCCTTGCACTCTCTCGTAACGTCTTAAAGTCAGATAAAGATTATAGGCAGTTTTGCAAAGATAACAATTATTTGACAACTTACAATGCAAACAGATATACTGCGGAGATTGTTGCACGTTATTTCTTTGACAAACAATTCATTGAAGAACATACAGCACTTGCAGATTGTGAAATTGAATATAAAATTTTACTTGAGTGCGAAAAGTTAGATGGATTTAACTTTGAAACAAAAATGTGGTAGAAAGGGGATTAACAATGAAAATCGCAATTTTAGTTTTACTTATCTATTCAGTTTTCGGTATCCATATCACAATTCCTATTGGTCATATAGGAAAAGGAAATATTAAAATTTGCTCTGATAATCTTTGTGTATTGATTGCAATTATTCTTTACTATATAATGATGTGGTAGTTAACCACATCATTATTATCGTCAACTCGCGCGGACCGGGCAGTTTGTTTAAAAAATAACTTTTAAAAAGGTATTGACAAATTTTTAAAAGTTAAATTTGTAAATAACGAACATACGTGCGGAAAAAATTTTTCGTTTTTTTCTAAAAAAGGGGTTGACAGGGGTAAAAACGTATGGTATAATTAGTTATCAAATGAAAGAGGAGAAAAAAAAGAAATGGATAAAAGAAAATCATACTACTTAATCGCAGATACTGAAGCAACCAATGGACTTGATGACCCTATTGTTTATGATTTAGGCGTTGCAATTATTGATAATAAAGGAAAGGTTTATAAAAATCGCTCATTTGTAATTGATGAAGTGTTTAACGGTATGCCTGAACTGATGAAGTCAGCATATTATGCAAATAAACTTCCTCAGTATCATGAACAGATTGCAAGCGGTGAAAGACAAGTTGTGAGTTACGCAACCGCAAGAAAAGAGATTCACGCACTTTGTAAAGAGTTCAACGTTAAGGCAATAATTGCTCATAATATGAACTTTGATTACAGAGCAACCACCAAAACACAGAGATACATAACGAAATCAAAATTCCGTTATTTCTTCCCTTATGGAATTGAGTTGTGGGATACTTTGAAAATGTCAAGAGATACCATTTGTAAACAGAAAACATATATCAAATGGTGTGAAGAAAATAACTACTTGACTAAAAATGGAAAGCCAAAAGCGACCGCAGAAATTCTCTATAGATACATCTCAGGGGACAATGATTTTGTAGAATCGCATACAGGACTTGAGGACGTTATGATTGAAAAAGAGATTTTTGCTCACTGTAAAAAACAGCATAAAAAAATGAGAAAATTGGCTTTTGGGAGTTGACAAACTCTTAAAAATGTGATATAATAATTATAGAAAAGAGGAAAGGAGAAAAAAAAATGAAAGTATATGTAGTATTAGCATCATTAGACGGTTTCCTTGATTTCTTTCTTGGTGTTAAAGCAACAAGAGAAGAAGCACAAGTAATTGTTGAAGATTACTTTGCTGACACCAATGAACAGGCGTTCATTGTTGAAGAAGAAATTTAAAAAAAGAGGGTATTTACCCTCTTTTTATTACAAAAATTTTCATACGTGTATTGTTCTCTTTTTCTTTGTCTTACTTTGTTAAAAAATTCACAATCGCGGCCGGCAAGTTTGTGAAAATTTTCACAATCCATTCCGGAGACTTTGTGAATTATTTCACAAAGTCGGAAATGGATCCCCGAATATATTATACCACACTCCCGTGGGGTTAGTCAAGACTAACTTTCTATAAACATGTATTTAATTTTACGATTGTATACATGTCTACCAATAAAATTGTATACATGTCTACAAGTAAAATTGTATACAATCTCTCCAAAGTATACATGTATATCACTTCAGAAACTATTGCAATCTTCAGAAATCCGTGTTATAATAAGGTACAAGGTAAAGAGAGGTAACCGAAAGGGGGTATCTTATGGCAGTTTCTCGCAAGGTAGAACGTGAAATCCTTAGAGCGCAGTATCTCGACACTCTGTATGAGTTTCTCCTGTACAGAGGTGAAGAGGTTCTTCGTGTGAAGTCCAACGAAATCGCAATCCCTGTCGTGGGTTGCGAGGGCAACGAGGACTTCGTTGTGGTCACCGTCAAGGTTCCGACTGGTGCCAACAAGGGCATGGAACCATATGATGGGTATGCCGAAGCGGAGAACTACCAGCACTTGTGTGCTGAGAAAGACCGCAAGGCGGCCGAGCGCAAGGCGGAAAAAGAGCGCAAGATTGAGCGTGACCGCCTTGCTCGTGAGAAGCGCAAGGCTCTCACCAAAAACGAATAGCCGTTCGTTTTTACGGGGTCAGTTGACCCCATTTTTTTATCGTCAACAAAAGAACGTATGTTCGAGAACACGTATACAATAAGGCAAATTGTATACAATTTGCCGGAGGATCAAAATCGAACATACGTTCGTTAATTTTTTAACAAACTGGCCGGTGTACTTTGTTAAATATTTAACGAAGTATTCCGGATCTACTTTGTTAATTTTTTAACGAACTTGTCCGGTGTAGTTTGTGAATTATTTAACAATGTCGTCCGGTGCACTTCGTTAATTATTTCACAATCACGACCAGGCCGGATTGTCAAATTTTTAACAAAGTCAAATTTGCTGCCCCCGAATATATTGTAGCACATAACACATGTTATGTCAAGAGTTTTTATGTGAAGATTGTGTGAAGATTGTGAAAACTTTAACGAACATACGTTCGAAACGAACATATGTTCGAAATTTGACAAATTTTGTCAAATTTCAAAGGAGCTGCATTTTGAAAAAGCTGCGCGGGAGCTGCGCGGCGCGCAAATTTTTAAGCAGCTGTGAAAGAGCTGCAGCTGTGGCACGGAGCTGCGCCCGCCCAATTTTAGGCAGCTGCGCTGCAAAATTTGACAAAAATTGTCAAATTTTAGTTAAAAATTTGTGAAAATTTGACTTAAAAAGTCAAATTTTGTCCCAAAAATAATTTTTTTAAATAAAAATTTGACAGAAAATGTCAAATTTCCAGGCCGCACGCATTTTATTTACTGTGAAAAATTGAAAAAACGTGAAAATTCCTTTATAATATATATAGAAAGTGAGGGAAAAAGCTTAAAAAGCTCCTCACTTGTCAGGAAAAAGAAGAGCTGAAAATTTGAAAAGTTCTAAAAATCCTGCTATAATATATATGTAAGGTGAGAGAGAAAAGTAACTTCTCCACTAAGAAATGTAACTGGGTCGCAACCTGATAGCGAGAAAGTTGGTACACTATGACTAAGATTGATGCTTACAAGGCTGTTGTTGCTGGCGAGATGACTGAGGAAGTTATTGCTAAATTCGAGGAGCTGATTGCTGCATACGAGACTGAGACTGAGAAGAGAAAAGAGAGAGCTGCTGAGAAGAGGGATGAGAAGCTGAAGGCTGAGCAGGGACTGGTGCTCGCTATCCTGGATGTGCTCGGAGATGAGCCGATGACCGCCTCTGACATCAAGGACGCCGTCGAGGGAATTGAGACTCCGCAGAAAGCTACTGCTATCCTCAAGAGAATTGTTGCGGATGGACTTGCTATGAAGCAGGATGTTAAGGGTAAGTCTGGAAAGGTTAAGGGTTATACTAGAGCATAGTGTAATTGATAGAGGTGACTTCGGTCACCTCTTTTTTTTAAAACGATTTGAAAATTTGACTTTCTGTGTTGTGTGTGGCACCCTCTTACATTCTCTTACATCCTCCTACACTCTCCTACACCCACTTACAATTCCTCATATCTTTCTATTCCCTCCTATTCCTTCCCATCCTTCTTTACTCTTTCCTATCCCAACCTATCCTTCTCCACTAGCTTAAACTAGCCTTCGCCCAACCCCAAGCGACCCCACGCAAATACCAAAAACGCTGTGTCGACCTGGTTGTAACCTCCACAACGCTAACTTCCCGCACATTACGTAGAAGTATACGTTTTACTTCTATTACTATTAATAGTATTAATAGAGTTACTATTAGTAGTAATAGTATTACTAGTAGTAGTAGTAGTACTATTAATAGAGCTACTATTACTACTATTACTACTATTATTACTACTTATATATATAGTAGAACTACTACTTATATTACTTATTACTAGTACTACTACTATTTATTATCACTACATATACTTCTACTTATATAAAGTACTATTAATGTACTTACTACTCCTATACGTAGAAGTATACGTATACTACTACTATTAATGTAAGTAGTAATGTAAATTACACTTA
>Ga0310690_10004506_pt1 | contig 19708 bp, 15 predicted proteins | sample AusTroGonzalo_MG_2_FD_207661 | JGI IMG/M metagenome (GOLD analysis project Ga0310690, IMG submission 207661) | Bovine rumen microbial communities from tropical cattle in Woodstock, Queensland, Australia - Gonzalo_04 (v2) (version 2) | ecosystem: Host-associated > Mammals > Digestive system >...
TTCAGTTAACCTATGCGTACTATCAAAACGGTAGCAAGAACATCGATACAGCTGAGAAGGAGCTATTCTTCAGTCTGTCAAAAGCTTATGACCTTTATAACAACTTATTGGCTCTGGTAGTAGCCATCACAAAGGAATCGAGGCGCCGTCTGGAAGTACTGCAGACCCGTGCTGCGCGTGAAGGCACCCCAGCCCCCTCGCAGAAATTCACCTTAAACCGCTTTGCCCTCCAACTGGAAGGCAACAAGATGCTCAATGATTTTGTCGGCACCCAGAAGCAGACCTGGGCCGACCATCCTGAGTTTATCGCCACGCTCCTTGAGCATATCGAGCATAGCGAGATCTATCAGGAATATATGAATAGTCAGGAAGACGGCTATGACGCCGATCGGGAACTGTGGCGCAAGCTCTATCGCACTTTCATCCAGAAGAATGACGACCTTGACAGCCTGCTGGAGGAGATGAGCCTTTACTGGAACGACGACAAGGAGATTATCGACACCTTCGTACTGAAGACCTTCAACCGTTTCAGTGAGCAGAACGGTCCAAAGCAAGATCTGTTGCAGGAGTGGGACAGCGATGAGGAGCAGGACTTTGCCCGCAAACTCTTCCGTGCGGCCATTCTCAATGCTGACGAGTATCAGCATTTCATGAGCGAGGCCTCAAGAAACTGGGACTTCTCACGACTGGCTTATATGGACATCGTCATCATGCAGATTGCCATCGCAGAATTCATGACCTTTCCCAATATTCCCGTCAGCGTGACTATCAACGAGTATGTCAATCTGGCCAAGCTCTATTCCACCAGAAAGAGCGGTGGCTATATCAACGGTATGCTCGACAGTATCGCTCGTCACCTGATAGATACAGGCCGTTTGACGAAGTTCATGGAGCCTAAGCCTGATAAGAAGTTGGATCCCGATCCCAAGAAAAAAGTACAGCGCAAGCGCATCGAAAGAGCCCCAAAGCCGGAAAATGAGGAATGAACTAAACTGTTAAAATAAGGTATATGACAAACATCGTATTAGCTGCTCAGGCAGCAGGACAAGGCAGTGGCATGAGCATGATTATCATGATGGTGGCCATCTTTGCCATCATGTGGTTCTTCATGATCAAACCACAGCAGAAGAAACAGAAGGAAATCCAGAAGTTCCAAAACGAACTGACGGAAGGTACAGAAGTCATCACAGGTGGCGGCATCCATGGTGTCGTCAAGAGCATCGACTTTAACAAGAACACGGTTGATATAAAGATTGCCCGCGACGTTGTTGTCACTGTCGAGAAGACCTCTGTATTTAAGGACATGTCGGGTGTCCCCCTGCAGAAATAAGCACCGACCACTATGGAGAGGCGCAATCTGTGGCATATCATCAGAGATTTCCTGTTTAGCAAGACTAACAGGGAGTTTCTGATTTTCTTGTTTTTTCTCGCATTAGCAGGACTCTTCTGGCTCTTCCTGGCCCTCAACGAGACCTACGAGAAGGAATTCGCCATTCCTGTGACCGTCACGGATGTGCCCAAGAACATCATGCTGACCTCTGACGAGACTGACACCGTCAAGATCACCATCCGCGATAAGGGTACTATCCTGTCCACTTATATGTATGGCAAGGCACTACCACATATACGCGTCAATTACAAGAATTACGCCCATCATGATGGCACAGGCAGTATCCCCATAAGTGAGCTGCAGAAATTTATCCGCCAGCAACTAGCCAGCAGTTCCAGAATCACGAACTTTAAGCCTGACAAGCTGGTGTTCTACTATAATTTCGGCGACAAGAAACGCGTCCCCGTTCGATGGAGCGGACGTGTCATTCCCGAGCAGCTGTTCTTCATTTCAAGAGTGGAGTATCAGCCCGATAGCGTGACCGTCTATGCTCCGAAGGAGAAACTCGATAGCATCAATGTGCTCTATACCGAGCAGTTGAATTACGTTAATTTCCGCGATACACTGCAGATTAACTGTCGCCTGATGAAACAGACAGGTGTTAAGACAGTCCCGGAAGAAATCAATATCCGTTTCTTCACCGATGTGCTGACAGAGGAAAGTATCGATGATGTCCCCATTCAAGGCATCAACATGCCACCAGGAAAGATTCTTCGCACTTTCCCCGCCAAAGTCAAGGTACGCTTCGTCACGGGGGCTAATGTGTTCCGAAACCTTCATCGGGAGGATTTCACAGTGGTAGCCGACTACAACGAGTTGGTTAACAACCCATCGGAAAAGTGTCACATCATCCTGAAAGACTCACCATCGGGCATCTCTCGTGCAAGGCTTGATATCTCATACGTAGACTACCTGATAGAGGAAGAAGGGGTTCACTGATGAAAATCGGCATCACTGGAGGCATCGGCAGCGGCAAGAGTTACGTTTGCCAGCGACTGATAGCACGCGGCTATGAGGTCTATGACTGCGACAGCGCTGCCAAGCGTCTGATGCGCACCTCACCAGAGATCCGCCAACAACTCACGGCTCTCATTGGGCCAGACACCTATGTTAATGACCAATTAAACAAGGCCGCTGTCGCCAGGTTTCTGTTAGTCTCCGAAGAGAATGCCAAGGCCATCGACACGATTGTCCACCCTGCTGTATTTCGCGACTTCGAGGCGAGCGGCATAAAATGGATGGAAAGTGCCATCCTCTATGAATCAGGAGCCTTCCGTCTCGTCGACAAGACCATCGTGGTCACAGCTCCAGAAGAAGTACGTATCCAGCGCGTCATGCAGCGTGATAATATTTCACGAGAGAAGGTACTCGAATGGATGCAGCGTCAGTTGCCTCAGGAAGAAGTGCGCCGCAGGGCCGACTATGAAATAGTCAACGACGGAAAAACAGATTTAGAAAAACAATTAAATAAAATATTAAGAACAATGAAAGAAACAATTTTAGCTATTGCCGGTAAGCCCGGCCTTTACAAACTCGTAACACGAGGCAAGAACAACCTGATCGTTGAGGCGCTCGACGCCACACACCGCCGTCAACCGGCCTTTGCTACCGACAGAATAACGTCGCTCAACGACATCGCCATGTTCACAGAAACAGATGATGTGCCCCTGATGACCGTACTCGATAATATGAAGAATCTTGAGGACGGTAAGAAGGCTAGCATCAACGAGAAAAAGGCCTCAGGTAAGGAACTGCAGGACTACTTCACCAAGGTGCTACCCGAGTGGGACCGCGACCGTGTACAGAACAGTCACATCAAGAAACTCATCACTTGGTATAACATCCTCGTAGAAAACGGCATCACCGATTTCAAAGAAGAGACAGAAGAACAGGAAAAGACAGAAGAGTAGTTTTTGTTTTTAGACATAAGAACATAATTAAAACCCTCCACTGTAATCATGCAGAGGAGGGTTTTTCTATTGTAATCAAAATTTATGTTCTTATGTCGGAAAATCTTAGAACATACCAGGACCGCCGAAGCCACCGCCCATGGGCATACCACCACCCATTGGCATACCACCACGAGCGCCACCACGGTTTCCGCCACGGCCACCGCCGCCCATCGGCATACCACCCATCGGCATACCACCCATCATACCACCCATACGGGAAGCACGTGTGCCGAAGAAGTTCAAACGATAGCTAGCGCGGAACATGATGTAGCTGGTAACAGCGTTGTACTCATTATCAGTACGTGACATAGCAGAAATTGTACGTGAGAAGTTCGACTGCTGACCTAAGATGTCATAGAACTGCAGTGAGATTGTGAGAGGCTTGCCACGCAACAGACTGTGAGAGATCTGGCCATTCCAAATGAGCTCGTTGGTATTCATCGAGGCATCGGTATAACCACGACGGCTATTCATACTGATATCCGTTGTAAGTTGGGTGCCCCAAGGCAGATAAATCGTAGAGTTCAAACCGTAGGAGTAAGTCCAAGTGTCAAGGTTAGACTGCGGCTGCAGCTCATTGCGGGTCTTGTTGTAGTTCACAGAACCGTTGAGCTCCACCTCCAGCCAATCGTTACGGTAACTACCACCAAGACGACCACCAATGTTGTTCGAGTTCGTGACATTTCTCACTGACTGCTTATCCTTCACAACATAACCCACACGGTGGTTATACTGGTCATTCAGCGAGAGGTTGTAGCTGAAGTAGCCCAGCGAATCAATAGCCGAGTTCCACATGATGTTACCACCAGCATTCCAGTTACCGTTGATATTCTCTGGACGTGAACTCTGTCCACCAGTATTAGGATCATAAGTCACCTTGTTAGCGATGCTGTTCGCCGTAGTCGAGAAATTCAAATTGGCGTTGATCATGCGCTGATGGGCCATGATGTAGTTGTTGAAACGCAGATTGAAACTCTGGGTAAACGAAGGCTTCAAGTCAGGATTACCAGTGGTCTTGTTCAGCGGGTTGGTATCATCGTTAATCACGAGCAACTGGTCGATGGACGGCTGACTGGTGTTACCACGATACTGGAACTGGAGGCTACCCTGCTGTGAGAAGCGCCAGCGCAAGTTGGCTGTCGGGCTCCAGTTGGTCACCGTACGATTCACCACAGTGTCGACACCTAAGTAGCGCTGTGTGTACTCTGATGTCTGTGGAACAACCTGAACACCGACGTTAAAGTCGTAGGCATCGCGAATCCAACGCAACATAATCTCACCTGTGTGGATATAGTTCTTATAAGCCGAATAGCGGCTCTGATCCTTGCTATAGTAGAAATCATCCTTCACTGGAGAATAGCCATTCTGAACCAGATTGAAATAGTCACCAAATTGACCATAGGAAGGCGACACACTACTGAAGTCAAAGCTCTTGGTAGGATCTGACAGGAGGGGGTTCGAATAGTCGAATGTCTGACGGTCGTTCTCGTTGTAACGATACTGGAAAGTATAGCTAAACTGCAGGAAGGTTGCGTAGGCAATCGGCTCGCTATAGGTAGCTCTCACACTATAGTCATACGATGTGGTAGGAGTCAGGTTGTAACGGTTGGTCTGATACTCAGAGAGTCCGCTCACACCATTAAAGGTTGTGGTACTCTTGAAAAGATGTGTCTGGTTGTTCGACAACTGCTTATTCTCATTGTCGCTATAGTTACCCGTCAACTGGATGGTCAGGTTACGGCCCCTACCGTTCAACAGACGGTTGACTTGCAGGGTTCCACCCAGACGCTTGTTCTCACCATAGCTCAGCGATTTATTCCTTGATCCATTGACAATATACTCAGTCAAGTCACCACCATTCTTAATAATGTTCTCCAACACAGCTGCTTCCAGCTGATAATCAATAACATCATAAGGATCATGGTTAAACGTTGCAGAATAACTTCCGCTTGTTCCATCGTTGCTACCAAAGCTCCATGTCGGACGGAAGGCAATGTTCCACAGCGTATCAGGTGTCCACTCCAAACGGCCCTGTACACTCCAGTTGTCGTTACGTGAGTAGTTCTGGTTGATGGAGTTCTGGAACGATGACACACCACCAGTGAAGTTCTCACTCGAACGGCGTGACCAAGAGTCACCGTCGCGATGGTTGAAGTTCACACTTGCCTGACCAATGATCACCTTCGGCTTCTCGTAGTTTATGTTCACCATACCGGTCTTGGCAGCGTTCAGGCCACCGCCGCCCATACCCATGCCACCACCAAAGCGTCGGCCACCACCGCCGCCCATGCCCTGGTCGTTGGTATTGTTAGCATTGAACATACCCATGACACGATAGTCATCGCGCATATACATACCAAACAAACGGCCTGAATAGCGGTCCTTAGTACCAACACCCAGATCGGCGTTCATCATCAAACCACGATTCATACCAGCACGGATGCCAAAGTCGAGCACCATCTGCTCGTTACCATCATCGATACCGGTAATACGAGCCAGGTCGCTCTTCTCTTCATACGCACGGACCTTTTCAATAATTGAGACAGGCAGGTTCTTCAACGCCGTCTGAGCGTCACCGAAATCCTTACTGTCCACCTTGATCTTCTGCACCTGCTTACCATTGATGGTGATGTTACCGTTTTCGTCGATATCAGCACCAGGCATACGCTTTACCAGTTCCTCCACCACAGAGCCCTCTGGCACACGATAGGCATCGGCATTGAAGATCAGGGTATCACCCTTCGACTGCACCTTAGCCAGGTGAGCCGTTACCGTAGCACCCTGCAGCATGATAGCGTCAGGAGCCAGACCGATGGTGCCTGCCGACACGCTCTTACCATCGGCTACGGTAATCTTCTTGGTGTAGGTCTTAAAGCCTACATAGGTAATTCTCAGTGTGAATGTGCCATCATTCGGCGCCTTCACACTGAAATTACCATCAGCATTAGTTACGGCATTCGATACCACTTTCTCGCCACTTAAAAGAGAGGCTGTAGCCTGAATCACAGCATCCTTAGTGTCTTGTTCAACTACTTTACCAGTTACGGTTCTTTGTGCAAATCCAGCGATTGTCGTCACGCAGACAATCATTAAAATCAGTAATCTTTTCATATAGTTTTTTCAAAATTCTGCTCTTTTGACGCAACAAATTTTCAAAAGTTTAATCATTCGTAAGAAAAAAAATGTAAATTCTACAATTATTTTCTTCATTTTAAACGAAATTCCAAAAATTTGACTAACTTTGCACACGCAAAAATGACCATTAAAAGGATAATGAACCCCCAACAGGTAGAAATAGCGGAGAATTTGGAAACGTCGCTCACCCGTGCCATCGAGGCCTGTGAGCACGACAAACTTTTCATTCTCACCGACAATACCACCCGAGAACTTTGCTGGCCCGTTGTCAGTGGCTACAGGTGTCTTCAGGGTGCTGAGGTCATCAGCATCGGGGCTACAGATACCCACAAAACGCTTGAATCTTTAGCTCATGTCTGGGAGGAACTCGGACGCATGGGCGGCACCCGCCACACCTTATTAATTAATATAGGGGGCGGTATGGTGACCGATCTGGGTGGCTTTGCAGCTTCCACCTTCAAGCGTGGTATCAACTACATCAACATCCCCACCACCCTACTTGCGATGGTCGACGCCAGCGTCGGCGGCAAGACAGGCATCAACTTCAGAGGTCTGAAAAATGAGATCGGGGTGTTCAACAATGCTGCTACGGTCATTCTCAGTACACAATTTCTGCGCACCCTCGATTGCGAGAACATTCTTTCCGGCTATGCCGAAATGCTCAAGCACGGACTCATCTCCAACGAACTGATGTGGGCAGAACTGATCAATTTCAATCTCGGTGCCGAGTCCATCGACCTCGCTACTCTCCAGCGCATGCTGGCTGACAGCGTAGCCGTCAAACAGCGCATCGTCACTGAGGATCCTTTGGAGCACGGCCTCCGCAAGGCACTTAACCTCGGCCACACCGTTGGTCATGCGTTTGAGTCGTTTGCCCTGAGCCATACGCCCATCCTTCACGGCTACGCCGTCGCCTTCGGCCTCGTCTGCGAACTCTATCTGAGCGCCGTCAAGACCGGCTTCCCCACCGACAAGATGCGCCAGACCGTCAGTTTCATCCATGAACACTACGGTCGTATGCCCATCACCTGCGATGACTATCCCACCCTCTTCGAATTCATGACGCATGACAAGAAGAATACAGCGGGTAGTATCAACTTCACCCTACTCGGTAGCATCGGCGACATTCGCATCAATCAGACGGCCACGAAGGAAGAAATCTACGAAGCCCTCGACTTCTATCGCGAGGGCTGAACTGGATTCTACAGTTGCCGCGCCTGAAACGCGGCATGAAAACGGACCAATCAGCTTAATGAACCTAATCATATTACTAACTAATCGCGGATGCAGCCACTTGTGAAAGCAGTTGCATCCCTTTTTTATACGTTTTACGACACTACAAATTAAAATATGTTAATAATAAAGACAGGGATTTGGGTGTGATGGATAAAACATGTAAATTTGCAATTCAAATAAATTCATAATCAACTAAATAATTTCAAAACCGTGAACCAAACATCTGAATCAACCACAAAAGGTCTCACACGCTATATACTGTATGTCGTGCCGGCAATCATGTTTGTCGTCTTTTCTTCAACCTGTTGGATTTGCTATCAGGCGTTAAAGGCAGAGGCACATACCCGATACGTGGGTATAGCAAACATCGCCGCCGAAAAGATCGCCAAGACCGTCAGAGGCGTTGAGATGAATGCCTTGAACGAGTTCGACGAGGTAGAGAAACATCTCGACTCCCCAGAGGCCGTCATTGCCGCCCTGGAGAGCAAAACCAGCCTCAATCCTGAGGTCAGAGGCTATTTCGCCGCCTTCGAGCCCTATTATTTCCAACAGGAAGGCCGATGGTTCGAACCCTATGTGCATCATGTAGACACCAATGACTTCGTACTCAGGATGGTGGGTTCGGCTCGTCACGACTATCATAAGTCCGATTGGTACATTCGCGCGCAAAAGTCCAGCGACAGTTTCTGGGCTGATCCGTACTACTATTACGACGGCACCAACATCAGCGGTCATTACACCACATTTGTCAAGCCCATCTACGACAAGACCGGTCGTCTGGCCTGTGTCTGCGGTGCCGACATGACCTTCGAATGGCTGGGCAAAGAGCTGCAGCGCATCGACGATGAAAGTAGGCAGAACAATCTGCTGAACCGCTATCTACACGGCCAGGCAGACTACTATACAGTTGTTTTCAACAACGATGGCAGCTGCATTGCCTTTCCGGAAGGAAAACTCTTGAAATTGACCGAAGAGCAGGTGGATCATCACTTTGACAAAAGGGAAAGCGGCACCTTCGACCTGAACATCAATGGTGTGGCGTCAACGCTCTATTATACACCCATAGAACATGTCAAGTGGTCTGCGGCCCTCGTCGTAACCAAGCGGTGCTTACTGCTGCCACTGATTTTGTTAACCATCGTCTTCCTGCTGTTAACCAGTCTGGGCATAATGACCGTTCGACAAGTTATAAAATAACAATTGCTTAGGCGCAACTGCAAGCCTTAATTGTGATTTCGGGCTAAAAGTTCTGCCTCATGGCGGGCTGGTTTACCAGTGGCAGTGAGGGGAATGTGGGAGACATGGAGGATGACGCGAGGCCGGTGGAACTTGGGAAGGATGCGTTCGCAGATCTGGCGGGCCTCGTCAGAAGAACCCTCAGTGAGGAGGACAATAATCTCGCCAAATTTCTCATTAGGACACTTCGTGATGATAAAAGCATCGTGGATGAAGGGACGAAGCTGGCGTTCAAGCTCTTCAGCTTGAATCTTCAGACCACCGGAGCAGATGATATTGTCTTTGCGGCCGAGAATACGGAAACGCTGAAAATTCACATTTGACAGCTCTGCTATGTCGTTGGTAATAAGGCGATCAGGACAGACCTCAGGAGCATCGATGATGAGACAATTATCAGAAGAGAGGGAGAGACTGACGGAGGAGAAAGGAGTATACCAGAGGGAGGCATCGGGGCCATTAAGACGACGGAGTGCGATATGAGAGAGAGTCTCAGTCATGCCATAGGTACTCCAAACAGCATTGGGGAAGTCTTTCAGTTGCTCGGCCAGCACATCGTCGATAGCTCCTCCGCCAATGATGAGGTGGCGGATCTGCATCAGCCGCTCACGTTCCTCAGGCACTTCCAACGAATTATACACCTGCATCGGTACCATCGCAGCAAAACAGACATTCAAACACTCGGGGACGGTTCTTTTTTGTTTGACCATTACATGCGATTTGCAGTCAAACAAAAAAGAACCGTCCCCGAGTGTTTGAAGAGGATGGCCGGAGGGCGCGACGATGATAAGGCGCAAATGGCGTTCTAGAGCGCGGACAACCATCATCTTACCAGCGATATAGTCGAGTGACATACAGAGTAGCGCCGTGTCGCCTTCCCTGAGACCGAGGAAATCGTTGGTACGTCGGGCAGAGGCAAGCATACGTGACTTTTCGACACGCATGGGTTTGGGTATACCTGTCGAGCCGCTGGTCTGAACCAACACTGTTTCAGAAGGGTTATTCCACTCTTCAAGGAACTCGTCTAATGACATCGCCATAACTGATCGCCTCTGATTTCCAAAGGCATTGGGATATTGTCGGTAAAGAGCAAACCTGTGCCGAGGCCCTGTGGCATCGTGATATGGTCGCCATAAACGGCCGAGGCAAACTGAGCAATGGCGTTCAGCCCTATGTTACTCTCGAGGGCGGATGTAATCCATGAGCCGATGCCCAAGTCACGGGCAATATCAATCCACTCCCGACAGCCAGCCATACCACCATGCAGCGAGGGCTTGAGAATAATGTAACGGGGCTTGATGATATTGAGCATGTGATGTTTCATCTCTGGATCGTTGACACCGATAAGTTCTTCGTCGAGGGCGATGGGCAGGGGAGACTCACGACAGAGTTCAGCCATATAGGCCCACTGTCCCTGACGGATGGGTTGTTCGATGGAATGGATGGCGTATTGTGAAAGAAGTTCGAGTTTATAGAGTGCTTCCTCATAAGGGAAAGCACCATTGGCGTCGAGGCGGAGTTCTACTTCGTGGAAGGAGAACCGCGAACGGATGCGCTTTATCAGTTCCAACTCCTGATCGAAATCGATAGCCCCAATCTTAAGTTTCACACAACGGAAGCCTTGTTCGAGCTTCGACTCCATACGTTTCAGCATCTCTTCATAATTACCCATCCAGACGAGGCCATTAATAGGGATGCCCACCTCACCACGACTGAACGCCGTATCAAATAAGAGCGTACATCCTCCATCAGACATCGTACATTTTAAATCCATAAGGGCTGTTTCGAGACCAAAGAGCATGGAGGGATAATCGCGCAAAGCCTGATAGTCGATCTCGCCTGTCTCACAGAGCTTCTGACAGAATTGATGAAGAAGCGCCTCATACGCCCCCTCCTCCATCGCATCACAACTCAAATCAGGCAATGGGGCACACTCTCCTACGCCCTGACAATCGTCCTCATAAAGATGGACGAGCCAGATCGTTCTGGTGGTATAGACCCCACGAGAAGTACCAGCAGGCTGCTTGAAATGGAGCGTCCGCTCTTCAATCTCGTAGGTCATGGGAGCTTAGGGTATTTCTTGAAGTCGGGCTTGCGTTTCTCGAGAAAAGCCTTGCCGCCCTCTTGGGCCTCATCAAGGAAATAGTAGAGCATCGTACAATCGCCAGCAAGTTCCTGGATTCCCGCCTGTCCGTCGAGCTCAGCATTCAGACCTGCCTTAATCATGCGCAGAGCCAAGGGCGAACGCTCCATCATGGTCTCTGCCCACTCGACACACTCGTTTTCCAAACGCTCAATGGGCACTACCTTGTTCACCATACCCATCTCCTCTGCTTCACGAGCCGTATACTGACGGCAGAGGAACCAGATCTCGCGAGCTTTCTTTTGTCCCACGATCCTTGCCAAATAGGATGAGCCAAATCCAGCATCGAAGGAGCCCACCTTTGGTCCCGTCTGTCCGAAAATGGCATTCTCTGAGGCAATGGTAAGGTCGCAGACGAGGTGAAGCACATGTCCCCCACCGATAGCATAGCCGTTAACCATCGCGATGACAGGTTTTGGCAGACGACGAATCTGCATCTGCACATCGAGCACGCTGAGACGGGGCACGCCCTCCTCATCGACATAGCCACCACGACCTTTGACGTGCATATCACCACCCGAACAGAAGGCATGCTTCACATCGGCGAGTGTCTTGCCCTCAGGCACTTCAGACATCGCGCCTGTGAGCAGCACTACGGAGATATCCTGCATCTCACGACACAAGGAAAACGCCTGACTCAGCTCATAGGTGGTCTTGGGTGTGAAGGCATTACGATAATGCGGACGGTTGATGGTAATCTTGGCGATACCATTATATTCCTCAAAGAGAATCTCCTCGAACTTACGTATTTCTTTCCAATTTCTCATATCTTTAATGACTTATAATAATCCTTGAAAACCCGTTCATCCTCAGCAGGATCGGTGAAAACCTCGAGAAGGACGGGACAATCGCTCTCTGTATTTAATAAGGTATCGATACCTTTCTGCATTTCCTCCATATTGGTGGCTTTCATATAGGCGACACCATTTTGCCTGCAGATGCCCTCAGCGGAAGTATGATGTTCAGCAGCGACGAACTTATCACGAGCAGGACTCTGCTCCAGGCCATGAAGCATATTGAAAATACCACCCTTTCCGTTGTTCAGCAAAAGAATGCGGAAGTTACCTCGAAGATTCTGATTCCACAGGGCATTCTGGTCGTAGAAGAAGCTCAGATCGCCAATAACGCAGAAAACGTTGTCATCTGACACCACTGAGAAACCAGCCGCTGTGCTAAGCGAGCCCTCAATGCCATTGACACCACGATTGCAGTAGACATGATGGCGGGCATAGATATTGGCCAGACGGATGGCAGTAGAATTGGCATAATGCACACTTTCATGCCCCACCTTGGCCTCAAAACACTTCACAGCAGCCATCTGTGAATAGGCAGGATCGTAGGCTTCGACACACGCTCTCACTTTATCAAGCAATTCTTCCCACTGCTGTACAAAAGGATGCGGTTGTTGCTCCAGGTTAAAGCGAATGAGATCGGCTATCACCTCACCATCACCCTGTATGACATGCGTTAGATTTTGGAACGTGTCGTTGACCTCCCCCGTCCTGTTCACAGCCCAGGTCTCTTTAGCTTTACGAAGGAAATGCTTCAACCGTTTGCTGACAATGGAGCCACCCGTATAAAGCACGAAATCAGGCACATAACGTTCCTCATCGCCAATCAGGCACACAGCCTCATCCATGTTAGGATTCATCGGCTGTCCACTGATCAGCATAGGCCTTTTGGACTGCAAGAACATCCTCACCACATGACTCTGGGTGATGGTCGAAGCATCGCTTTCTATCAGTTCCATCTTCCGCTCTACAGGCAATACTGCCACCGTATAGTCAAAGAGGGGCTCCGAGATAGGAACATTGATATACACAGGGGCATGCTTAACCATCAGTGCCTCGTTAACAAGGCGATTACAATACCAACGTGTTTCCTCATCATGAGGTTCGGGCAAGGATACAGCTTTGCTGACAAAACGTCCGAGGGCGTCAGGCTGTGGAAGTGTCTGCCCATCGAGTTGGTCAATCCAAGCCTGCGGACGGTCTGCGGAGATGACCACCAATGGGGTATGCTGATAGTAAGCCTCAGCGACGGCAGGGGCAAGATTGAGCAGAGCCGTACCACTGGTAACACAGACGACAACAGGTTGCTTCAGGCATTGGCTCATGCCCAAGGCATAGAATCCAGCAGAGCGTTCGTCCGTCACAGGGTAACACTGTATTTCAGGACACTCATTCAGGTTATGCACGATAGCTGAATTCCGGCTGCCTGGACAACAGACGGCATGACGGATGCCATGGGCCACCAATAAACTCGTCAGAATGTTGACACTCTCTTTGCTACTATACATATTTCTTATGTCCTTATGTTCTTATGTCTAAAATAGTCCGCATGGTTTCAAGTTTCGCCTCCGTCTCCTGCCATTCCTGTTCCTCCTGACTATCTTTGAGCAATCCGCCACCCGCATAGAGATGGTATTGACAACCCTCGATGTTCATGCAGCGCAGTGACACATAGAGATGCGTCTCCCCAGCGGGGTCGAGCATACCCATAAACCCGCTATAATAACGACGGGGCGTATGTTCGTTATGGGTGATAAACTCAAAGGTCTCCCGTTTAGGCAGTCCACAGACGGCAGGCGTGGGATGGAGGGTATGCAGCAGATCGCCCAGATGCTGGTTATCAGGGAGTGAGAACGTAAAGTCGCTTCGGAGATGCACCAGATTAGCAGCCCTGACAGTGCGAGGTCCTTCTTCGTGGAATTCACCCGTAAACTGTTCAAGGCACTCGGTAATATAGGTGGCTACGATACGTTGTTCCTGGATATTCTTCGTACTCCATGTAACTTTCTCACCCTCGCCAGCAAGTTGTTCTCCTTCCAGTTTCATCGTTCCTGCCAATGCAATGGTGCGCCAGATATCTTCCTTGCCTTCAAGAAGGATCTCTGGGGTGGCCGTCAACCAGCAGCCGCTCTTCACAGTAGAGACAAGCGCAATAAACATGCGGGGATAGAGCATGCAGGCCCGATGGAAAAGTTGCAGGGGAGGAATGGCGTCCGACGACACTTCATCGACACAACGTGCCAACACAATCTTGCGAAAGGCACCGGATACGAGTTGGGAATGGAAATTGGCGAAGTCAATGGAATAGTGTTGTTTAGAGGAAGGAAGGATACTGGAACTATTCTGCTGCGGATTGTCTTTCCCAAGGAAATGACGTTCCCCCACAGACACCCTTTCCACCTCGTCAGGTCGGATGAGCAGTATCGGCTGTTGCGCCGTCACCTCAAAAGGGACCACCACAAAGCCCCTTCTGCCGTTCAGTTCTGCACAGGAACGATATTCCTCTGGCTCACCATCAGTCTGCCTGATCAGTGTGGCGTGATCTTCATGGGGTAATCGGTATATGGCGTAGGCCGTCATGCTTTCTTCTGCTTGATAATATAATTCGTCACACGGACATTCGAAATCAGTTCTCCGGAAGAATCCTTGATATCCACATTCCACACATGAAGCGTCGTACCCCGATTGAGCAAGTGTGCGTAGGCCGTGACACAGTCACCCTCTGCCACCGCCTTTACATGACTACCGCTAACCTCGATGCCTACACAGGCACAATGTGGACAAAGGGCTGAAGAACCGACGCCTGCCACATTCTCTGCCAAAGCCAGAGAGGCACCACCACTTAGAAAACCAAAAGGCTGGCGATTGCGTTCGTCAACCTTCATGCGTGCCATACATGTATCGTCCTCGGGCGTAGAGATAAACTCCATACCGAGGGCGGTACTTAAGTTAGGCTTCTCGTTGATAATTCGGTTTATGCGTTCTACGTCCACGACTATTACTTAAATAGTGAATACTCTGGAACGCTCCATGCCAAGGCGCTGGCACCCAGCACATCGCGCTCACGGTCGTCGAATTGCGAGACAATCATTCTGACCTTATTCTTCAAATTACCAAACACCAACTGATCCAACACCTCCTTGGCAGGATCTATCAACCAATGGCCTGCATGGGAAATACCACCTGTGAAGATAATGGCCTCAGGATCGACCAGTGAAGCATAGGTTGCCAAACCCTGTCCCAGGATACGGCCTGTAATGCGATAGACCTCAATGGCCATCTCGTCACCCTGGTCGCAGCATTCCTTGATGGTACGAGGCGATAGCTTCTCCAGATCACGCATCAGGGAGGGCGCATCGCTTTCCCTCATCAGTTTCTGGGCAGTCTTGACAATACCTTTGGCACCCACATAAGCTTCCAGGCATCCCTTGTTACCACAACCACACTGACGACCATCAGGATAGACACAGGTGTGCCCGAACTCTCCGGCATAGCCGCCATGTCCCCGATGCTCCCTGCCGTCTGAGAAGAAGCAGCTGCCGATGCCGACACCCAGACTGACGATAATGAAATTCTTCATACCATGGGCACAACCGAAAGCATACTCTCCCAAAGCCGAGATATGCGCATCGTTCGACAAACCCACAGCCAGTCCGATACGGTCGCGCAGCATCGCTGACAAGGGCACAATACCCTTCCAAGGCAAATTGGCAGCATTTTCAATGCATCCGGAGACCGAGCTGGCACTGGGACAACTGACACCTATTGATCGGATGGTCTCGTAACCGCCGTTCTGTTCAACCATCATCACTATCTTTTCACTCAGTGTTGTCACGAAATTATTGATATCGGGATAATCCTCTGTTGGAAAAGAGTCTTCTGCTAGTATATTGCCTCTGACATCAACCATGGCATAGGTCGTACGTTCCATGCTGATATCAACACCGACAACCTTCGTTTTGATATTATTTTCTTCCATTTAATTTTTTAGAATCTTTATTTAAACAATGAATACTCTTTCACATCCCAGGCCAAGGCACTGGCACCAAGCACATCGCGCTCGCCCTCTTTGAGGATGGAAACGAGTAGGCGGGTCTCCCCCTGAATATTATGGAACACATGCTCCTCGAACGACTTACGCATCGGTTTCAACAACCATTTGCTGGCCTGCATCATATCACCCGTAAGGATGATAGCCTCAGGATTCAGGATGGAGGCATAGTTGGCCAGGCCCAGTCCGAGCATAAAGCCTACACGACGGAAAGCCTCGATTGCAACCTGATCGCCCTGGTCACAATAATAGGTCACCGTCTGCAGACTGAGATTCTTCACATCTCGCAGAGCCGATGGTTCCCCCTCGTCTAACAGTTCCCTGACGGTCTGAAGAAGGCCCTTGTCAGAGCAATAAGTCTCCAGACAGCCCCTGCGACCACAGCCACATGGGCGACCATTGACCTCCACACACGAATGGCCCACCTCCCCGGCAAAACCATTCACGCCAAGATGAGGCTTACCATCCATGAAGATACAGCTACCCAGTCCGCCATGACTGATAGACACGATGACAAAGTCCTTCAGTCCGTGCGCACTGCCAAAAGCCTTCTCACCCAGAGCTGTCACATGCGCATCGTTAGCTAGTGCCACAGCGAGTCCCAGACGGTCACGAAGCATGGCAGCAAGGGGTACGACACCCTTCCAAGGCATATTGGCGGCGTTCTCGATACAACCCGTCATAAAATTGGCGCTTGGCGCACTCATACCCACGGAACGTATCTTATCATAACCGCCGTTTTCCTCGACCAGGATAATGATCTTCTCACTCAAGGCACTGACATAATCATTGACATCAGGATAATCCATCGTCATGAAATAGTCCATCGCGATAATCTCGCCACGAATGTCCACCACGGCATAGGTGGTTTTCACTTCACGGATGTCGACACCAACGACTCTCGTTTTTATTTGATCCATCGATTCCATAGCTCTTTCTTTTAAGATTCAATAAACAATGAATATTCCTTGACCTCCCAAGCCAGCACACTTGCACCGAGCACATTTCTTTCACTTTCATCCAGATCAGACAAGAGGAATTTCACCTTACCCTTGATGTTATGGAACACATGCTCCTCAAATGCTTTCTGGGCAGGTTCCAGCAACCACTTGCCAGCCTTGGAGATACCACCCGTAAAGATGATGGCCTCGGGATCGATTACGGAGGCATAATTGGCCAGTCCGAGACCCAGGACTTCACCTGTACGACGGAACACCTCGATGGCCATTTCGTCACCCTCATTACACAGTTCTGCAATCGTTCTTGGCGTTAGTTTCTCCAAACGGCGCATCTGCGTCGTTCCACCCTCTGTCATGATCTCACGAGCCGTGCGGATGATACCCTTCGTAGCCGTATAGGCTTCCAGACAGCCCTTGTTACCACAACCGCAGAGACGACCGTCATGACTCACACACGTATGACCGATCTCTCCTGCATAACCGTCAGATCCCAGCCTGACAGCACCGTCTGTAAAGATACAACTGCCTAATCCCGAGCCGATGGTTATCACAATAAAATTACGCATGCCATGCGCACAACCGAAGGCATGCTCACCTAAAGCCACCACATGCGAATTGTTGGCTACAGCTACAGCCAATCCCAGTCTGTCACGCAACAAGGCCGACAGCGGTACAATGCCTTTCCAGGGAAAATTGGCTGCATTCACAATACAACCCGATCTGAAGTTCGCACTTGGCACACTGATACCCACCGAGCGGATGGTCTCCATACCGCCGTTTTCTTCAATCAATTTAGCTATTCCATTGCTCAAAGCTGCTACAAAAGCGCCAATCTCAGGATAATCTTCTGTGGGGAAGCTATTTTTAGCCATGATATTTCCTCTTACATCCACAATAGCATAAGATGTCGAATCCATGCTAATATCTACGCCCACAACTCTTTTCTTAACAGAACCTTTATCCATTGTTACTTATTGTTGGTTAATATGCCACAAATATAGATACTTTTTTACAAACAACCAAATCTTTTGCAGTTTTTTTTGCAATAATTTACTCAAAAGTAGGATATTTCGCGGATTTTTCGTAACTTTGCAGCCACTTAAGTACAAATATTCGAATATTAAGATGAACGTTTTAGAATTAAGCGAACAGGAAATCGGAAGGCGTCAGAGCCTTCAGGAGCTCCGCGCGATGGGTATTGATCCCTACCCCGCAGCCGAGTTCCCCGTAACAGCATGGAGCACAGATATTATAAATGAATTCGAGGATCTGCCCGTCATCGGTAAAGATGAGGAGGGCAACGATGTGCGTGAGACGGCCACCCCGGAAAACAGTCGTATGGTGAGCATTGCCGGACGTATCATGAGCAAGAGTGTCATGGGAAAGGCTGCCTTTGCGAAGTTGCAAGACTCGAAGGGCCGTATTCAGGTGTATGTACAGCGTGACTCCATCTGTCCAGGTGAAAACAAGGATTTATATAATATTGTATATAAGAAGCTCCTCGACTTAGGAGACTTCATTGGCGTGAAGGGCTACGTGTTCCGTACCAAGACGGGCGAAATCAGCGTTCACGTGATGGAAATGACCGTATTGAGCAAGAGCCTGAAGCCCCTGCCAGTTGTCAAGACCGATGCCGACGGTAAGGTTTATGATGCCTTCGACGATCCTGAACTGCGCTATCGCCAGCGCTACGTCGACCTCGTGGTGAATGCAGGCGTCAAAGACACCTTCCTCAAGCGTGCAACCATCATCCGCACGCTGCGTAGCATTCTCGACAACGCCGGTTACACAGAGGTAGATACCCCTATCCTTCAGAATATCGCAGGTGGTGCTTCAGCCCGCCCGTTCATCACCCACTTCAATGCGCTCAATCAGGATATGTACATGCGTATTGCCACTGAGCTCTACCTGAAGCGCCTCATCGTAGGCGGTTTCGAGGGTGTCTACGAGATGGGTAAGAACTTCCGCAACGAGGGTATGGACAAGACCCACAACCCCGAGTTCACCTGCATGGAGCTCTACGTGAGCTACAAGGACCTGCTGTGGGGTATGACCTTCACCGAGAATATGCTCGAGCAGATCTGTACGGCTGTCAACGGCAAGCCTGAGGTAGAGATCGATGGCAACATCATCTCGTTCAAGGCGCCTTTCCGCCGTCTGCCCATCCTCGATGCCATCAAGGAGAAGACCGGTTTCGACTGCGATGGCAAGACGGAGGATGAGATCCGCCAGTTCTGCCTCTCGAAGGGCATGGAGGTCGACGAGACAATGGGTAAGGGCAAGCTCATCGACGAGCTCTTTGGCGAGTTCTGCGAGGGCAGCTTCATCCAGCCCACCTTCATCACCGACTATCCCGTCGAGATGTCGCCCCTCACCAAGATGCACCGTTCTAAGCCCGGCTTGACCGAGCGTTTCGAGTTGATGATCAACGGTAAGGAGCTGGCCAACGCCTACTCCGAGCTCAACGACCCCATCGATCAGGAGGAGCGTTTCATCGAACAGATGAAACTGGCCGACAAGGGCGACGACGAGGCGATGATCATCGACCAGGACTTCCTACGTGCGCTGCAGTACGGTATGCCGCCTACCTTCGGTATTGGTATTGGTATCGACCGTCTGGTGATGCTGCTCACAGGCAAGTTCGCCATTGGCGAGGTCATGCTGTTCCCGCAGATGAAGCCTGAGAAGAAGATTCCACAGTCTACGCCCGCTGAGTGGGCTGAGATTGGTGTCAGCGAAGACTGGGTTCCCGTGCTCCGCAAGGCTGGTTTCAACCTCGTCTCGAATATCAAGGATGAGAAGCCCCAGGGTCTCCAGC
>Ga0310690_10004507_pt1 | contig 19707 bp, 10 predicted proteins | sample AusTroGonzalo_MG_2_FD_207661 | JGI IMG/M metagenome (GOLD analysis project Ga0310690, IMG submission 207661) | Bovine rumen microbial communities from tropical cattle in Woodstock, Queensland, Australia - Gonzalo_04 (v2) (version 2) | ecosystem: Host-associated > Mammals > Digestive system >...
CGTCCGCTTCCCAGATGATCTGCCCGCCTGTGTTGTAGATTTTCAGGCGGTAGCGCGATGAATTCACCGGATCGGTTGTTTTTACGGAAGTTACACGACCGAAAGTATCGAAACCGTACTCTTCGGTTATTGTCTGACTGTTCCGCGTCATCTCCGTACGGAAGAGACGCCCGGTTGTGTCGTATGAGTTTTCGGAAGATGATGTTTCAACCCAGTTTAAATTGATTTTTTCATAATTTATCGTCTCAACCGGTCTGTTCAATGTGTCGTAGAAATAACTTTGTTTCGTGCCGTTGCTCGATTCTACCGAAGCGACATTGCCGATGCTGTCATATTCCCAATATGTCACATGGTTGACATTGGTCGTGCTTTCCGAACCGGGGATGAACTGTTTCCGCGTTTCACTCAATTTTCTGTCCAGATCGTCATAAGTCCAGACTGTTTCACCTGTTTTTACACTAGATGAAGTCGTTGTTTGTGAAAGAATATTGTCGGAATAATCGCTTTCATAAGTTGTGACACTTTCATTCCCGAAGGGATCTGTCTGTTTTGCTGCTCTGCCCCATTTGTCCTTGTAGGTCGTGATAGGAAGAATGTTTTCATATTTGTTTCTGATCGTGTCATAGCCGAAATAACCGCCCGCAGCGGCGTTGCTATAGGAATATTCCTCAGTCTGAAGTCCGTCAACTGTGACTGTGAGAGGTCTGTTCCTCGGGTCATAAGTAATTGTGCGGACTTCGCCGTTTTCAGTCTTTTTGGTTATGTTCCCGAATGCGTCATGCTCAGTCTCAATGCACCTTTGGTCATCATCAGTCGGATTTGTTATTGAGCCGTCAAACTGGCAGCTTTTTATTGCACGACCGATTTTGTCATATTCGGTTGTCTGTTTGATGATTTTCGGATTGGTTGTGTCACGGACGACCTCATTGTCTGCGTTGACACTCCAATACTCAAAAAAGTCCGTTTCAACGAGGTTGCTCATTTCATCATATTTATACCTGCGGTAATATTCGCAGCTGAAATCATTGTAAGGAAAATCTGACTGGAACGTTACTCCGCTGCCGTCATCTCCGGCAGAATCGTCTCCGTCGAAGTCGTATGGTCCATAGATTCGACCGAAAGCAACGGAATTGTTGCTACCGAGCCTGCACCCGAAGAACGTGAATACCACGCGGTCAAGGCTGTCATAAACATAGACTGTCGATACTCCGGCGGAATTTCTTTCCGCAAGCTTTCTTCCCATACTGTCGTAAATATAGTCGTTGGAAAGAGTTTCCGTGTTTCCGTTGTATGAAAAATCACGTGTCATCAGAAGTCCGCTGTCATCTCCGAAAACAAAACCTTTTTTGTAGTCGCAGCCGGATCCCGCCGGACCTGTTCCCTGCGCCATAAGCTGATAATTTATGTCGTAAGCATAGCATGTCTGAAGCGTATTCTGACTGTCGCTGCCGGTGACTGTTTCTCCCCACACTTTGCCGTTAGGAGTGTAATACGAATACAAAGACTGAGGTTGGGAATTCTGGAAAAAACTGCTGATGTCATAGTCATACGTGAATGTCCGCTCTTTCCCGTCGGGATATGTCACGGTTTTCAGGTCGTAAGGCTTCCCGAATGCCTCTTTTGTCCATCCATAGTTCGTTACCCTGCTGTTCCCGGTATTGCTGCACAAACCGGAATTATGATCCATTCCGTAGGTTATATAGTTAAGAAGCATTGCGTTTATATCATCAGCCGGTGTATCAAGGCTGTAAAGAGCCGAACAAACCGGGGAACCCGTTTTCCGGAGATTGTCGGCTCTTACAAAATTCAGATCGAGGTCCGGAATCGTCTGATCGAAATTCGGGTATGTATGCGGATCCGCATGAAAATGGAAGTGGTAGTTCTCCGCATTTGTATCGCTCGTCGTATTGTAAAGGTTGACAGTCACCTGTCCGTCGGCGTTTCTGAAATATATCGGGGAGCCGCTGACATTGTATTTTATCTCCTCTGTCACGGCATTCGGGATGCCGTCACAGCTTTCTGCCTGATTATGATCTGCCTCGCAGGTCACTCTTTTCGCAGGCTGAGCCCAGTTCGTGAAATAATCTTCGGATATTCTGTTTCTGCCTGCAACTCCGTTTTTCACCTGATAATAAACCGTCACTGTTCTGTGCGGAATGTCTGTCAGCGAATACCGCACGGGATCTTTCAGCTGATAAGGCTCTGTAAACCTGCCGGACACCGATTTTTCAATATATTCTTCAGGATGGGAAATAGTACCTTTCACGATTTTTCTTTCGCTGTAACCGCTATACGAAACATTCCATTCTGTCCTGCCTTTTATATTGTAGGCCATGTCTGCGGAAACAAGTCCTAACTCGAGGCCATAGAATGAAACTTCAGAATAAGTGTCTTTTCTATATGGATTTCCGTCTTTATACACGGTGGCTTCCATTGAAAATCCGTAAGAAAAATCATATTCCGCAGCCTTTTTCAATGAATCTGCTCTCCCTGTGGATATTGTCACTTTTCTGCGCAGTGCTTCATAAAGTCTCGTTTTACCGGAAGCGGGTTTCCCCATAAGTCCGTATTCTGTATCTGAACCTGCTGATATCTTTATCACTCTCTGCAGCGGATCTGCAATCGTTGCCGACCTGAGCTTGTAATAGAGAAAACCGTTATCCATGCCGATACTATCCCATTCGTAGCTGAACGAAGTCTCTTTACCGTCTCTCGTTGTGTATTTTGAAATCGGAATATAGTCCATAAATTCATAATTCGCCGGTCTTTTCGCCTGATTTCTTTTAAATTCAGTTACCGAACTGTCTGAACCGTATCGCGTGATTTTCCACGAATCAGCTTCATTACTGATATCCCGGCCCTTTTTGTTGCTGCAGGCATCTTCGGTAGTTTCCAGAACTATGTATGAAAAAAGATTCTGTCCGGGTGCCGGATAATATGTCATATTACTGCACGAACCGGAATCTCCGGTTAATAAATATTCTTCTTTCCCCCACGGCATATAAACATAGAGCTTTTCTTTATTCCACGAGTAAAAAGGAACTATATTGCCTCCGACATTTATATTAAACTCGACCCGCGGCAGATCAAAATGCCAGCCTGCAGACAGAGTGCCGTATTTGTCATAGATTTCAGCTCTGAAAACCGGCGCAAACGAAGGAACTCCCGGAACGGGTTCAAGAACTGCATCCTGCCTTGAGATGTCAGGAAATATCAGCCGGTTAAATGCTCCGGCAGAAATTTCCCTCTCTGCAAAGGGAACACACCAGCTGCCGTCTCTCGACAACCGGTATCCGTCACGGCATTCCCAGCGGCATATACTTTGGGCATCTTCAGCATCACAGGTCTGATCTCCGATGAGGCACAACTCTCTGTTTGTGAATCCTGACGGATAACCATAAATCTGTCCCTTCCATTCAAGATAACCGTCAGGGAACTGTTTGCCGGGATCTCTGTCGTCACACTCGGCCTGAATCCTGTTGCTGACACAGATTCCGTAAGAGAAATTCATATGAAAACCGGCATCGCAGCTGTCGGGGTTGAAACAGATATTGGTCAGTTCTGACAAAACATACCCTTCATCGCAGACACACTTCCCCAGAACACACGAACCGTGAATGTGACATCCGGTGTTTATGTTAATAGTACCTATTCTATTGCTGTTCGTATCATACAGCGAAAGTTCGTTGCAACCCGATAAATCCAACTCTGCAAGCCATGCCGCTACCGTGCTGTCATCCGGCCTGATTATCCCGTGTCTGCCGTATACTGTATCGGCAAGGACAATCTCTTGCAAAGAGGTGACCGGAACAAGCGGATTCAGGTTGTAAACCCCTGAATAGGAAATGTCTATGCTGTAAAGCGGAAGAGTGCTCAACGGACTCAGATCATTCGCCGGATCACTTGAAATATTGAGAACTTTAAGCCCGCTACACTCTGAAAGCGGAGAGAGATCCGAAATATTGTTTTCAGAAATATCGAGAACGCTGAGCGAAGAAAAAAGTCCGATCCCCGCCAGCGACGATATGTTTTTACCTTTCAAAGGCAGAGCCGTGATATCCTCAAGCATTTCAGGATCGATATCGGTTTCCCTTTCAATCTCGTAACCCTTGTATTGAAGCAGCTCGACAACAGCCGCCGCCAGGTTTTCGTCCTCAAACCACCCTTCCTCGCATATTCCGCCGCGAAGAACATAGCCGTATTCACAAGTGCAGACAGGATAACCAGGGGAATCGTCACAGCTTCCGCCTGTTCCGCAGTTGACACCGTAGCAGTAATCTATCAGAACATCGTGATACATGTCGTCATAAGCATCGTCGCCGTTGCCAAGAAGCTCTGCGGTAATATATTGACTGCCGTTCACATTGTGCTGAAACCAGAAATCGATATACTGCGCATCGACATTGTCGCACCCCCCTTCCGTTACGCACTGAACTACGGTTTTTCTGTAATTGTGCCACACATTTTCCGAATCCAGAACATTCACGATTATGTCATAAAGAGAAGCGTTCGACGGCGTAAAACTGTATGCTCCGGTCGCAAAAATCAGCCTGTAGTGACAGTTTCCCGTGTTGTAGCAGTCAGTTTCATTGAGAATCGCCAGAGTATCGACCGTGGAGGCTTCGTTAAGAATACAATTTAACCCTGAAGCATAGAATCCCGCCTCGCAGGTGCATACTTCCGCACCGCTCACAACCGAACACGATCCGTGACCGCTGCATGTAACGCCGTTGCACCCTAAAATGCACTCCAAACCGTCCGCAATATATCCTTCATCGCATACACACCATTCATCTTCACCGTCATCGTGACATTCACCGTGGCCCGAACAGGTCACATCTTCACAGAGATCGGCTCCCCAGCCTGCGGAAATGGAAAGAAAAGAGAAAAATATGACCAGAAATGATAGTAATTTCTGCATGACGGCCTCCACGAAAAAAATGAATAAAAAACGTTGGATTATATTGAATTTTATGAAACAAACAAGTTGAAGAATCAACTTATTCCTAAAAACTCTGATTATTTTCTAAGCTGTTTTACGGAAGATGATATTGAAGACTTTACGAAATCAGAAATTTGGAAAAAACTTCGACGACATTGGGATCGAACTGTCTGTTGACGTTCTTTTTCAGTTCGCTCAAAGCCTCTTCCTGCTGTTTTTTTCTGTGATAAGGACGGTTTGAAGTGATTGCGTCGTAAGCGTCGGCGACATGCATTATTCTCGAAGCAAGAGGTATCTTCTCCCCTTTCAGACCTTCGGGATAACCGGAACCGTCCTGATTTTCGTGGTGATAAAGAATGTAATAGGCTATTTTGTCCATGCCTGCGACTTTGTTGAGTATGTCGTAGCTTTTCTGCGGATGAGCCTTTACCGTAAGCCACTCTTCCTCAGTGAGTTTCTCGCGCTTGCGGTAAACAGCGCGGTTTCCTGCGAGTTTACCGATGTCGTGCAGGAAAGATGCCCAGCGGATAGTCAGTATCTCGCTCTCATTCAGCTTCATCAAGTATGCCATCTGCACCGAAAGTTCCGCGACACGCAGAGAGTGGTTGTATTCCGACGATGTCAGATTGTCGGCGATAGAGGCAACCATTTTGAAAAAACGGTTAAGCGTGTCAGGCGAAGAAAGGAGATGATGATCAGACATCTCTTTTTTGAGTCCGGCCATGCTTTGTTCAATCTCTTCAGCACTTTTTATTGAGTCAAAAAGCGCCTCGTTTTTCACAAGATCAATGAAAATCTCATAAATTTCGGGATCAAACTCTTCTCCTGAGAATATTCCGAGCAGGGAAATTATTTCATCGGGATTTTCAGCCGTATGAACCTGCGCTGCTATATCTACCGCGTCTGCAACTCTGATTATGCGTGACGAAAGCGGTATTTTACTGCCTTTCAGGCCTTTAGGGAAACCTGTGCCGTCGTAAAATTCGTGATGTGTCCCTACGATCTCACTGATATTTCTGAAAGTCGGGAAAGTTGCAAGTATAGTCTCCCCTCTGTGCGGATGTGCAAAAATACGGAAATTGCTTTTCTGACCGTAAACATCGGGAATCTGCGTCAGCATGTCGATAACGTGACCTTCGACCATGACTCCGCCGATATCGTGAAGCAGAGAGGCAAAAAACAGCTCTTTCATCGAATTTCTGTCAAGATTCAGCTTCCTTCCGATTCTGCATGCCATGATGCAGACTTTCCAGCTGTGATAAGTTTCGCTGCCGGAATTGTCGAGCTCGCACGCTTTGACGAACTCCGATACAAAATCGGCAGCGAAAGAGGAAGGAAAATCTATATCCTGAATAGGAAGCTGAGTAAGTCTGGCCTGCGGATAAATAGTCACTTAAAGAGCTCCGAGCTGTTTAAGAACACCCTGCCAGCGGACAAGCTTCTTTTCCGATTCTTCAACGATCGAAACAACATTTTCAAGGTTGTTGAACGGTTTGAGAAGGAAATCGTTTGCGCCGTTTTCAAGAGCAGCGATAACTCTGTCGGTCGTAGCGTAAGCGCTCATCATGATGATCTGCGTGAGACCGTTGACATCCTTTATCATGCTGAGAGCGGAAAGACCGTCGATATTCGGCATGGTGATGTCGACAAGAGCAATATGGACAAGATTGTTTCTCATATATTCTATAGCTGCAGCCGGATTGCTGTTTGTAACAACATTGTATCCTTTGTCTTCAAGAAGTCTGCGGAGGCTGGAAAGAATGCTTTCTTCGTCGTCAATGATAAGAACGTTGATGTTTTTGTTCATAATTACCTCCAAAACTTAGAAGTTAAAGAAAGTTTTAACAACATTTCTGGAATCAAGCATCTTTACGATCGATTTGTAGTTGTTCCAGAAATAAATCTTTTCAGCGTAATCAGAAACTGACTTCTCGTCCAGAGAAATCGTATCGATAACTTTTACAAGAACTCTGAAACCGGTCTTCTCATAAATATAATCGCTGAGATCTTTTACCGGGAAAGAGTGTGCAAGCACTGTAAGAACAACACTGCTTCTAAGGTAAGAAACGAATCCTGCGAGTGTTTTCGGAGCAAATTCTTCGATAAATGCCGCACCGCATTTCATTATTTTGTTGATGGTTTTCTCTTCTTCCTTGAAAAGCGTCGTGATCGGTTCGTAAAGGAAATGCTTGTCGTTAAGATTGTAATGATAAGCATTGCCGACCTGTTCTCTCAGAACAAGACCTGTTTCGATAAGGAAATCGAGCGCCTTTTTGTTCGAATTCGGGTTTGTGCTGCTGAGAACAGCAATTTTTCTTCCTGTGTAATTCTGTTTGTTAACAAGAATTCTGATGATGTCTACTTTCGCTCTTGAACCGAGCAGGTAGGAAAGCGGTAAATAAGTCATAACAACCTCCTGTAAAAAAACTATAGGTTTAAGGAACTCAAAAACGCGGAATTATACAAAGTGAAAAATTTAAGTCAAAGAAAAAATAAACAAAAAACCGCGATTTTTCAAAATAAATAAAACAACGATTACGCAGAAACAATTGTTGTGTATTAAAAAAATCAAGATCGGCGGTCTTTAAAGAATAAGCATGGAATCGCCGTATGAATAAAAGCGGTATCTGTTCTCTACCGCAGCTTTGTATGCATTCATAACAAACTCCCGCCCGGCGAATGCGGAAATCATCATAAGCAGAGTACTGCACGGAAGATGGAAATTCGTGAGTATGCGGTCGGTAAAGCGGAATTCGTAGCCGGGATAAATGAAAATTCCAGTTTCTTTGTCGCAAGGTTCAATGATATTTTTTTCAACCGCCGCGCTCTCCAGGGCTCTGACTGTCGTTGTGCCGACTGCAAGAATTTTTCTCCCCGCAGCCTTGTCCGCATTAAGCCGCAGCGCAGTTGCTTCATCAATCACGAAATGCTCCTTGTGCATCGTGTGTTCTTCGACTTTTTCGCTTTTCACAGGGAGAAAAGTTCCCAAACCGACATCCAGAACGACGTTTTCAACATGTCCGCCCGTGATTTCACGGATTTTTTCAATTATTTCTTTACTGAAATGGAGCCCCGCAGTCGGAGCCGCGACAGAACCGGCAGTTTCGGCATAAACAGTCTGATATTTTTCCTTGTCATCAGGTCTGCTGTGCTTTTCGTTGCGCCTTTTCAGAATGTACGGCGGCAGCGGAATGTCCCCGAATTTATCGAGATAATCAAAAAGTTCATTCTCACCGAGAGAAAATTTTACATCGGCAAACTGTTCCGACCTCGAGACAAGTTCCGCAGTAAGCCCGTTTTCGAAATAGACAACTTCGCCTTTGTCAATGTGTTTCGAACACTTGACCATGACCTGCCACAAACCGTTCTGAAGAGCTTTAAGCAGCAGGAATTCGACTCTTCCGCCGCTTGAACGCTTACCGAAAATACGCGCAGGAATTACTTTCGTCGAATTGAAAACAACAGTAGTTTTGTCGTCAATATAATTGATGATAGAGCTGAAATCAGAGTGCGTTATCGAATTTCTGCTCCTGTCGAGAACCATCATCTTACCTGTTCCGCGTGCAGCAGGATCGTCTGCGATCAGCTCTTCGGGAAGTTCGTAGTTGAAAATTCCGGTATCCATTTTTCCGCCTTAAAAAGTTATTGAAAATCTATTTTTGTTTCGTATCGGCTGAGCTCAGAATCGCTTTCCGCACTGCCTGCATAAAAAATCCTGATACCGCAGCCCTGCCCTGAAAGTGTTTTCAGAGCCTTTTTCCTGTTTTCATCGTATTTCGGAGTGAAAAAGAAAACCGTAGAAGCACTTCGGCCTGCTTCTAACAGGGTTTCGAGGCAGTTTTCGAACTTGTTTTCCGCATCGTTTTCAGCAAGAGCGAGCGTAGAGAGAGCGTTGGAAAAACTCTTTTTCGAGCTGTCGGGAATTTCGTGGATTTTCCTCCCGACAAAAAGAATCTGAGGAAGATTTTCCTCTATCTGCATTGCATTAAGGAGTGAAGCCGCCGCAGAAAGAACTTTTTCGAAGTCTTCGCTGTAGTGTTCTTCAAAAAAGTTGTCAACAAACATAACGGAACCTGAATCGACCTCTTTGTAAAACTCTTTCGTCCTCAGCTGCCCGCTTTTTGCGCTTGATTTCCAGTGGATGTTTCTTATCGAATCGCCCGGCACGAAATCACGCAGCGACTTCAGTTCAAAACCGCTTCCCGTCTCTGGAGTTTCGCGTGTTTTCTCGTTTTTTTCATTTGAGTCCGATCCTTCGTTTTCGGGGATCTCAAACGATTCCTTTATTTCGGGCAGAACAAGAAAACTTCCGGGATTTGCGATGATTTTTCCTCTTTTCAAAAGTCCGAAAACACCCTTGTGAAATATGTAGGCGCCGCCGAAAGTTATTTTTCCGCGCCTTTCCGGAAGAAAAGAAGCCTCAAAAAGGATTCCTCCGTCGGTTTTTCTTCCGGCAACAGCAGATTCTTCATATTTTCCGCCGCAGTTTTTATCGACAAGCCACTTCCAGCGGTAGTAACCCATCCTTCGGTCGAAGGCGTTGCGCTTCTCTTCGCCCGGCTCTTTCGTAGCGGCAAAAACTTCGAAAGTCGGAACCGGAGCAGCCGGAACCTCGGCATAAAAAAGGTTCTCCAAAACAGCCTTTTCATCTTTTGCCCGCAGAATAACCGGATATTTCACTTTGATTCCCTTTGCAACGCAGTCCGGGAGGAATCTTTCGAACTCAAAGGCAAAAGATTTGAATGCAAGCGAGACAGCATCGGTCAGAATCAGCGCCAGCGATGCCGCAAAAACAACGAAAAGCATACTGATACGCGTATTCAGGCCGAAAAAAATTAGAGAAAAAGCACAGAGAAGAAGAACTTTTCCGGAAGTCGTAAACTTTCTTTCGATTTTTTCGTTCAGCCTGTAAGTTGCCGAATACCACTTGTAGTGCCGTTTTTTCACGGATTTATTCTTTCCTCATCCTGAGAATATTTGCCACTCTGTCGTTTATTTCGATGTCGCCGTCGTAAAACTGAGAAACTATCGGAATATTATGAGTATTCTTGATTTCCTGGAAAATCGAATCGGTGATCGTTCCGTGCATACAGCCGAAAGGCGAGACGTTGACGATCATCGAAGCTCCCTGTTTCGCGAACATGACAGCGCGTCCGACTGTTAGGATCGCCTCTCCTACAAATTCGGGGTGGAGATACTTCATTCCTTCGTCGAGAGTCTCTTTTATCGCAGGCTCGTGACGGTCGGAAAGGATTTTTTCGGTCGCCTTGCAGTAGGATTCGTCGATGTGCGAGACATAGAGGTTTTTGATAAGCGATTCGCCTCTTCCGAAGAGGGAAAACGCCTTCTGTTTCGCCATGAAATCCTGGACCCATACGGTGTAAATAAGCCATTCGAAAAGCGGTGCAAGCCATGCTTCGCCGCCGCTCTCCTCGATTACGCGGATCAGATTTTCGTTTGCGCAGGCATTGCTTCTGACATATATTTCGCCGACGATGCCTACTAGCGGCTTTTTCTCGTTATAACGCGGGATTTTTGCAAGTTCGGAAGCAAGTTCCTCCACAACCGGAAGCGGATTCTTTTTCTGTTCGAAAACACTTTCAAGGGTTCGCATAGCCTTTTCCAGAAAGGCGTCGACATCACCTTTCGTTTTTTCGTAAGGTCTTGTCCTTGTCGTCATTTTCATCAGCGCGTCGCTCGTGATAACTGAATGCATCAGGTATCTTCTGAGCTGTTCTTCTACTCCCTGATACGAGTTTATGCTTGAAGGAGCGAGGATATCGACATTTTTGAGCCCGAGTTTTTCGAATGCGATCCTGTCGAGCATGTTGTACTGCCCCAGTCTGCACGGTCCTTCCGAAGAAGGCATGAAGAAAGTGTGCTGTTTTTCAGGCTCTTTTTTTATCTGGTTGAGGAATGCTCCCAGAGTTAAAATCATGGGCAGGCACTCCTGACCGCGTGTAAAGCGTTTTCCCGTCATGAAATCGTGCTTTGTCTCAAGCGGGATCGCTACCGCGTCGTATCCGAAACCTCTGAAAGCCGCAGCAAAAAGAGGGGACCCGAAGTGCATCGGCGGAATCCATATCTTGCCGGTTTTGAGTTTTTTGTCTGCAAGATAAATGTCGGGAAGCGGATGCTCGCCGGACTCTTTCACCCCTTTCATGTAGCTTTTTACGACATCGACGAAAGCTTCGACTCTCGTGAGGTATCCGCCGTCGCTCGAATGTTCGTCAAGTTCCAGGATAAGCATCGGTTTTCCTTTCATTTCGTTCTCTGCGAAAGAAAGAATGAAGCTGTCGGGGCCGCATGAGAAGTTGGTGAGATAGATCGGGAAGACATTTTCCTCTTTTTTCGCTCTTTTCAGCGCGGCGATGATTTTCTGACCGTAATTCCAGAAAAGATTCCAGTAGTTCGTGTCGGCAAGTCCGCCGACATTTATCTTCATCATGTCTATCGGAAGCACGTCAAAGCCCATTCCTGCGATGGTTTCGGGCAATCCGAGGTTGATCCCTTTGTCGTAAAGGTTGTAAGGCCTGCCGACAAGAAGGAAGAGAGGCTTTTTCTCATTTTTCGCGTTTTTAAGCATCGCCTCGCCTTCGTCGATAAGCCGCTCTGTCTCTTTCCTGTAGTAGTCACGGGCCTCTTTCCACGCCTTTTTAACAGCCTTTTCTTTGAGCGAAGGGAAAAAAGGCTGAATAGCCTTGAAAATGAAAGTCCCGTTTTTGTCGTCCGACATTCTGAAGTCGATCACAGGGTCGATTATTTTTGTCTTCGGGTCCATTCCGTTCTTTTCCATGACGGTTGAAATTATCGACGGATTGCTCTGAACGTAAGGACAGAAGAAGCTGATCGCCGTTTTTACGTTGTCACCGGCAGAAATGAGAGTCGGGTAGAAAACGGGAATATTTTTGTTCACAAGTTCAAGCGCGTGACCTATCGAAGTTTTTACCGGAAAGCAGAAGTCTGATGCCGAATATTTTGAGGAAAACCCTTTGATCGCAGTTGTTGTCGAAGGAGCCGAAATAACGCTTTCGATACTGAGCAGCGAGAACATTTTTCTCCAGAGCGGAAGGAAGGTCCAGCTTGAAACTGCAAGCGGGATCCCCACTTTTCCTATTGACTCTTTTTCAGGGAGCATGCTTTTGAAAAATGACGAATTTCTCTTTTTTATAAGCTCGAATTCCTTGATTTCACGACGCGTTGTCGTTTCGGCGTCTCTTCCGCAGCCGTAACCCCACGAAGATTCTTTTCCGCCTTTTTCCGAAATGTGGTTTATCCGGCAGAAGTTGCTGCAAAGTTTGCAGGTTTCGGTTCTTGAAGTGACTTCGATCATCGCCGATTCCGCTCCACGGAACGCAGACTCTTTAGAATCTTTCTTTGCCGAAACTTCTTCGAGTGCTACCAATGCCGCGCCGATGCAGCCCATGACGTGGCAGTATGGAGAAACGATGATCTCGACACCGAGGAGGTTCTCGAAAGCCGCCGCAAGCCCTTTGTTACGGGCAGTTGCCCCCTGGAAGAAAATTTTGTCCTGACTGATTTTGCGGTTTCCGACGACTCTGTTGAGATAGTTTTTTGCAACGGAATAAAGCACTGCCGCGATGACTTCCTTTTTGTCGAAACCCTGCTGCAAAAGCGCGCGGATATCCTGCTCCATAAAGACCGTGCAGCGGTCGCTCGTAGCCGGCGGAACAATGTCTTCGGTCATTTTTCCGACCAGATTTATCGGGATCTCAAGCTTTCTCGCCTGTTCCTCGACGAAAGAGCCCGTTCCAGCCGCGCAGACATAGTTCATGTTGACTTCTTCGGGCATTCCGTTTTTGAGACGGATGAATTTCGCGTCCTGTCCGCCGATCTCGAAAATCGTCTCGACTTCGGGGAACATCGAAGCCGTTCCTCTCGCGTGGGCCGTGATTTCGTTGATTATCGCATCGGCTCCGAAAATTATTCCGGCAAGCTTTCTGCCTGAGCCGGTCGTTCCGAAAGCGCGGATCTTTGTAGTCTCTGGAATCAGTGAATAAAGTGCTTTGAAGAGCTTTTTCGCCGCATTTACCGGGTCGCCGCCCGTTTTTCTGTAAATATCGAGAACCGGAACTCCTTTCATGTCGAGAAGAGCCAGTTTCGTGCTTGTTGAGCCGATATCCATGCCGAGAATCGTTTCCGGGATCTCTTTGTAAGCGGCGTTGTGGATCCTGATCTCGTTGCCGAGCTCATCAAGAGTGAATTCCGCGAAAACCGGATACTTGCTCTTTTTAAGCGTGAGCGGCGGCATTTTTTCAGTTACGAACGAATGTCTGAGTTTGTCGGGATCGATTTCGGAGATCTTCACGACAGCCGTTTCTGCTGCACCTTTTGCAAGGAAAGCCTCGCTGGAAGCGGGAACGATCCACGACGAAGCGGGGAAAAGAGTTCTGAACCAGCGGACGACCTCTTTGTTGAGGCTGACTCCGCCGATGAGAAGGAAGTTTCCCTTTATTTCAAGACCTCTAAAAAGGGTGTTTGTAGCCGAAACGACGAGAGCGCGGCACATTCCCGCCCACATTTCCTCTTTCGTGCGTCCTTCCTGCTGGTGGTGGATGAGGTCGCTTTTTGCAAAAACCGTGCATCTGCTGGCGATCGAAGGAGGTTCCGCGATATCGAGAGCCGGCATGTTTTCAAGGTCGATAGAAAGCCTTTCAGCCTGTTCTTCAAGAAAAAGTCCTGTTCCCGAAGCACAGAGCGAATTAGAGGAAATATCTGAAATCTTTTCTGATTTTATAACATATTTTTTAAGCGATGAGGCACCTATTCCGATGATCGCGGCATAATCCTTTCCTGCAAATTCCGCGCTTTTGAGTTCAGCGCTTGCCGCCTCAGCTTCCGAAACAAAAATATCGCTTCTTACTTTGGCAAACTCCGCCGCATTCTTTCCGGTAAAGCGGACACAGGTCTCTTTATCCGCGTCAGCAAAAATTTTCTTAATTATTTCAGTGATTTTTCCGCCGTGCCTTGCGCGGAAAACAACTTTATTCTCATTCTTTGAAAAAACAGTGATGAATGTTGACCCGATGTCAATTCCGAGACGCTCCTGCATTTCTCCTCCGATTACAAAAAACACCCTCAACCTTATATTTTTAAAAAATTTTATTGCAAGTGTAAAAGGGAAAATCTAGAGGATCTGTTTGCCCTTGACGAACACTTTTTCGCAGTGGTTGTGAGCGAAGTGATAGATAGGATACGAGACGCTCGGCGAATCCATGATGACGAGGTCTGCGTCCTTGCCGGTTTCGATGGAGCCTTTGGTCTTGTCTCTTCTGAGAGATTTCGCGCCGTTTATGGTGATCCCTTTGAGCGAGTCTTCTACGCTGAGACGGAGCTGTGTCGCGCCCAAACTTGCCGCAAGCGGTAAAAATCCGCACATACAGCTTCCGGGGTTCATGTCGGTAGCAAGAGCAACAGTTACGCCGTTTTCTGCCATTCTGCGGGCAGGAATTTAGAGTTTTATTTCAATTTAGAGCGATATGTTGAAATAAATGCCGTATATAGCTGTTCTTTCTACAGGCAAGCAAGTGAGGAAAAAATCTTGTTTTATCAGCCTATTTGTTTTCAGAAATTGCAGAGTTGTTTTTGACGAAAGAGAGACCAATTAACTTTGTCATTTGTTCTTCAGTAAACTCAAAATTCCAACGCTCCTGCATGAACTTTAGGAGTCTTTCACTTCGATTGTATATCTCCGATGCAGTCCAATCCTGCAGCTTGGATACCTCTATCTCTGAATGAGAACCATTTTCATAACCACGCCGGCCTGAGGTCTTAGAATGTTTTTTGTCCTCAAAACTATCATTCTGCAACGCAGAGTTTATGCTCTTAGACAATGGCAGAAGGTTTCCAATGGCTCCAGAAAGCATCTTGATTTCAGAATCACTAAATTGCCGAAACATATTACGCCAATAATCTGTCAAAGTCTGCGGAAGAATATGCTCTATAGAAACCTTATCTTTCTCGGATTTTGTGAACATTGACCATGTGCAGAAGCGATCAATATTATTTTTCTCCGCCAACCATGTCTCATACTCATAGAAGAAGTATCTTAGACTACTCCAGTTGTAATAGCCGCTCCCTTTGCCTACGGAAAAACATTTTCCGATTCTGATAACAAAGTTGTTCTTGGCCTCCTCAAGGTATTTCATGATTACGTTATCAATTTCATTGCAGAGTTCATCTATATCTTTTTCTTTTGAATAAAACAGCCGAGTAGTTCGGTAAAAATCGCTGCTTTTATAAGAGGCGTTGAAGTTGCCCAAACGGAATGAAATAAAGATGAAACGCTCGATAGCTTTAAAGATTTTCACTCTACTTTCCGGTAGAATATCCCGCCGACTGATGACTACAGCAACAAGCGGTCTAAAGTAACCAATTCCGATACGGTTAAGACTATCAACGTATTTTTTCTCATCTGTCGTTAGATTTGCGCTTTCAGACGGAAAAAATGTGTCATACCAATATTTAGCCATATCTTTGAGACTGTTGATATAATTCTCAATGTCCTGTGGTTGAAGTTTGGAAACTTCCATGGTCTCCATCTCCTCCATTTCAGCGACCTCGGAATCCTCGGCATCAGCAATGTCATCTATAATTGCTGGTTCGACTTCGGACTCGACCAAAACCGGTCTCTTTTCAAATATGCATTTGGGCGAGAACTTGTTCAGCAAAAAATTGATGTAGTCATCACCACGTTTACGGGAATAGCTGAAATATATAATCCAATGTGCACGCAGGAAATCATCATCAGAAAGCGGAATAGTCTTATTCCTTCCGAGCTGACAATAAACTTCTTTCCAAGCATCGTTTATTTTCTTGCGAAGAGAAGATTTCTCAATCTCGTCAAAAACATCACTATCATACAATGTGGTCAGATAGATTAACCTGTTCTTTAATAACTCGAGATTCGTCAGCTTCTTACCACGGTTATTCATGGTTTCAAATGCCACCAACACATTGTAATCATCGCTAATCTCATGAAGATTGAACATCAGGTTCTGGGTGAGTTTCTTGTATAGAGCAGTTACCGCCTCCAGACCACCTTCTCTGAACTCATCATACAGTCTTCTAATGTTCCTGGCAAAGAATTCTTTAGCGAATTCAAGATTCTTTGTATAATAACTCTCGCTTATCGTACCAGAATAAGGCTCTCCAAAAACCTTATATTTCATGTATTCCGCACTGGGATTATCTACCTCATATCCAAAAAAATACGTCGTGACCACACTATTCTGAGATCTCTTACGACAGATATATTTCGAGACAATTTCCTCAACCGTTTCATAGCCGAGAATGATTTCCTTGTCCGAATTAGCTCTATTTTTATCCAGACCGCGCACAAAACCTACGATTTCATTCAAAAGGATAAGAAATGTAGTAATGCGTTGTTGCCCATCAACTATATGGCACGGCTTATAACCATTCTTTACCAGCCAGAGATCTTCGCCCCAGCTAGCAAGCTCATCGCTTTTCAGCGGCTTAAGCGACAGGAGACCTGTATAGTGGTAGCGGTCGTCCTGAAGATTGACAAGATCATCCCAAAAATCGACCAGCTGTTGCTGCAACCATGCATAGCCTCGCTGATAGTCTGGTATTCTGAACAATCTTTGGTTAAAAAGCTGCGATAGCGACTGCAATTCATTTGCCATAGTGTATTTCCTCCAATCAAAAAAAGACCCCTCTTAGAAACAACAACCCGACACCTTATATACCAAAAAAATCAATTTCATTATTTGACGACATATTGCTCCTTTATTTCCCAATGACCGAAACGTTTTCCGCCGACCCGCTCAACGACCTCAAAAACTTTTTCAGTTTTAAAAGCACTTCCTCTACCGGCATATCGAGCCAATTCTTCCTCGAAGTTGAAAGTCTGGCGACATACTTTGGATTTGAAAAGGTATTTTCAACTCTGCGAACAACATCCTGCGTTGAATTTTCCCTCATTCCAGAATTCAGGAATACAAATGTCTCCAAACAGGTTTCAAGTTTTTTTCTATCAACTGAATCCGATAAATAGCATAAATCAAAAATATCTTTAAAGCGTGTAGAATTTGCGCCGAACTTTAACAACGAACGCAGTTTTTCCACAAACATCTGCTCCCTGGAGTTAATCAAAAGGTTCGCTCCATCTTCAAAACAGGCGATGTCAAAGCAAAACTCCTCCTGTGCAATATCCATGTGCTTATGCACACCGATATCGATCTTGCTTTCAATTGCCTTTCCGCTGCTATCTGATATTATTATGTGAACACGTTTTCCGAAATAATCCTCCTGCCTCAATTCTTCTATTTCTCCACTCTGTTCGATGCGAATATCGGGCAAGCAGTTGAGTTTATCTATAAATAGCCGGATTGAATCGTCATTCAGAGAGTAACGGATAAAGTCGATATCCATGTCCTGGGTGGCTCTCCGCGCACTTTTAGTGATACTTCTCATAACAACGCCGCCTTTTATAGTGACATTTCGGTTGAAGGAACTTTCTGCAAGTGCTTTTAAAACTATATCCTGACAAACCTTGGATTCAGCACTTTCATTGAAAAAGCCCTCTTCGTTGGCTGCGCGCAGCATTTCATCAATAACCGCCATCAAAAGACCTCCGAGTCCAATGCTTCGCTGATCATCTTGTGCCTCGGGAAAAACGATGCATATTCCTGAACGCGCTCAATATCCATTTCATAGATAATACGCCTGTAATTTCCGAGAATTTCCTTGTAATAATCATAGGGAAGCTTGTTTTTGAATCTCAAAAGTTCGATTAGCATACGCTCGCGGTCATACATTTTGAAAACAGCATCGCCGCGATTGGCCGTCATCACCCCTAAATTCAGAATGTCGGTATTGACAAAAAACTGCCGGATACGTTTGTCACGCAAGGCTCTTGATGACTCCGGTGTCGCAATGCAGTATTCATCGGGGACGACATCTGTCAGTCCGTGATAGAAAAACGCCGTATCCATCGTAATTATCACATCAGGATACTTCGCCGCTATCACCGCCAATACGGAAACATCCGGTTTGTCAGCGTAAATCCCCTTTTCTATCTGAAAAATCCGTCCACTGCTGACAGCTTTTTTTATCTGATAATCCGATTTGTAAATTTTAATACAGTCGCTGTATGTGTATATCATTTGCGCTCCGTTTTAGACTAAATGTATGTTGATTTCACATTTCAACATACAACAGATCAAATCTTATACTCAAAAAAAAGACATGTCAAGCTCGTTCAATACACCCTTTCCCGGATTTTATCAGACGATTCTTCTGCCTTTGACGAAAACTTTTTCGCAGTGGTTGTGTGCGAAGTGGTATATCGGGTATGCGACGCTCGGAGAGTCCATGATGACTAAATCTGCGTCCTTGCCTGCTTCGATGGAGCCTTTGGTTTTGTCTCTTTTGAGAGATTTTGCGCCGTTTATCGTGATTCCTTTGAGCGATTCTTCAACGCTGAGTTTGAGCTGTGTCGCACCTAAACTTGCCGCAAGCGGCAAGAATCCGCACATGCAGCTTCCGGGGTTCATGTCGGTCGCCAGAGCTACCGTTACGCCGTTTTCAAGCATTTTTCTCGCCGGAGCGAACGGAAGTCTCGAAAAAACGGAAGTTATCGGCAGAACGCCCGCGACAACGCCGTTTTCTGCAAGTTTTCTGATCCCTTCGTCGCTTATCGCCTCGAGATGGTCAACGGAAGCCGCTCCCATTTCGGCCGCGAGTTCGGTCCCGCCGAGAGAGTGGAATTCGTCCGCGTGAAGCTTGAGACCGAAACCGAGCTCTTTCGCTTTCACCATCAGTTTTTCGGTCTCTTTGAGCGAAAAATAGCCTTCCTCGCAGAAAACATCGGCAAATTCGGCAAGGTTGCGCGCCTTTATTTCAGGCAGCATCTCGTTGTTTATGAGGCTGATATAGCCTTCATGGTCGTTTTTGAATTCGGGCGGATAAGCGTGCGCACCGAGGAATGTGGAAACGATTTCAACGGGGAAGCGTTTTTTGAGTTCGGAAATCGCCGTGAGCAGTTTGAGCTCGCTTTCGGTGTCGAGCCCGTAGCCCGATTTGATTTCGACTGTCGTCACGCCGTAGGAAACAAGCTGGGAGAGGCGTTTTGAAGCCTGCTCGACTATCTCTTCAAGCGACGCTTTTTTCGTTTTCAATGTGCTGTTGATTATTCCGCCGCCCGCAGCCGCGATTTCTTCGTAAGTTGCCCCTCTCGATTTCATCGCGAACTCGTCCTCGCGTGTCGCCGCAAAAACAAGATGCGTGTGGCTGTCTACAAGCCCCGGGAAAACAGCTTTGTTTCCGGCATCGACAATAACTTCCCTGAATTTTGTTTCGAAACCGGGTTCCGTTTTTCTGAAATCCGCGTTTTCTCCGGCAAAGCAGATTTTTCCCTCTTCGTCAGCTGCAATAAGAAGAGATGAACCTTTTAAAACCGGAGATAAAGTTGCAGCGGTGAAAATTTCAGAAATGTTTCGGAGTATAAGAGAGTATTTCAAAACTTATTTTGAGAAAGTTCTGTTGAACTGGCGTGCAAGTCTTGCGACCTTTCTTGCAGCGGTGTTTTTGTGAAGAACACCTTTGCTTGCAGCTTTCTGGATTTCGCTTATTGCCGTATTAAGTTTTGCAACTGCATCTTCGCGGTTCTCAGCTGTCTCTGCTGCTGCCTCGAAGTAGTGCGAGAAAGTTTTTACTCTTGATTTGATAGAACGGTTGTAAAGTCTTCTTTTTTCACTTGTTCTAATTCTTTTTTTTGC
>Ga0310690_10004509_pt1 | contig 19705 bp, 18 predicted proteins | sample AusTroGonzalo_MG_2_FD_207661 | JGI IMG/M metagenome (GOLD analysis project Ga0310690, IMG submission 207661) | Bovine rumen microbial communities from tropical cattle in Woodstock, Queensland, Australia - Gonzalo_04 (v2) (version 2) | ecosystem: Host-associated > Mammals > Digestive system >...
CTGACGGCTGAAATCATCAAGGAAAAAGCACGGGAATACGGCGCCGACCTCGTCGGGATCGGCGACATCGCCGGATTCGCCGGCTGCGACCCGCGGCGCGATCCGAAAGGCATCCTCCCGGATGCGACCTGCGTGATAGGATGCGGGTTCCGCGTTCCGCGCGAGTTGTACAAAGTCATGGAGCGCGGCACCCAGTTCTTCAACTACACCCAGCTCGGGGTGAAGCTGATCGACGAGGAGTTCTCCGAAGTCTTTCTGCTCAAGATGGGCGCGCTGATCGAGAACGAAGGCTACGACGCCTGTCTCCAGCGCAACGTCTCCAATCTGCGCGTCAAGGGGGATCACACCACCAATCCGGAACTCGGCGACACCTACGAACTCTCGCTCGCCGAACCGGTGGCGCCCGACAGGGTCGCGCCCGACATCATCATGGATTTCCCGCGCGCGGCGCAGATCTGCGGACTCGCCGACGTGAGCTGCAAAGGCAACGCCATCTCTCCGGTCTTCGGTCCCTATGTCCGCTTCGTCTTCATCGTCACCAATCTGCCGCTGGAAACCGATCCGCCATTCTCCCGTCGGCTCTGCGACCGCTGCGGCGAGTGCGCCAAAGCGTGTCCCGGTCATGCCGTTTCGGTGGAAAACGGTCTCGATACATGGCAGTGCGCGGTTTACTACCGCGGGGCGCACAAGTCCAATCCCTTCATGACCGAGGACTTCCTGAAGGATCATCCGGATCGGGAGGCGATCCTCGACGGAGAGTGCCGTTTCGATGCGGCAAGCGCCCGCGCCATCTACCCGAAGATCGACTTCCTGCCGATGCGTCCCACCAAATACGCACCCTGCCTCTGCGGGAAACGGTGCGACGTCGCCTGTTACAAACACCTGAAAGCGAAGGGTCTCTTATGAATACGCTGAAGGAAAAGATCATCTCGAGATTCGTGAAATTCGGCGCCGATCTGGTGCGCTTCGGCAGCGCGGAGCGATGCAGCGACCCGACCGTGCGTCTGCTGATGCCCGAAGTCCGTACCGTGATCTGCGCGGCATTCCGTCAGCTGCGCGGCGCGCGCCGTGGGATCGAGGAAGGCTCGACCTACTACCAGTACACCACCAACGCGGTGGAAGTGCTGGAGGAAAACGTGATGCCGATCGCGTTGCTCCGGGTCTGCGCCCTGCTGGAAGACGAAGGCTTCGATGCGCTGCCGCAGCGGCGGAACCAGACCATCATGAGTACGGCGGGAGACACCAACTTCGAGGTCGATTACCGCGAGATCTACCGGAACCGCAAGGCGGAACACCAGCTGGATTTCGAGCGGTGCGCGATCGACTGCGGGCTCGGCGAACGCGGTCTTTCCGGTTCCATCCTCACCGAGGAATTCGGTCCCTTCCAGCGTTATGTCTTCATTCTCACCGATGCCGAAATCGAACCGGATCGACCGGTGACCCCGCATCTTTGCGACCGTTGCGGCAAATGCACCGAAGCCTGTCCCGGACACGCGCTTTCCGCAGAGGGGAAGCGCGATCGCTGGCAATGCTCCGCGTACTACATCGGCGCCAACATGACCAAGAACCCCTTCATGCCGCCGGAAGCCTTCGCCGACGACCCGGAACGGCTGGCGATCATTTCGGGCGAAGCGCATCTCTCTCCGGAGCGCGCCCGGGAGATCATCGAAAAGCTGATCTACTACCCGCCGATCAAGCACGCTTACTGGTCGAGCATCTGCGGGCGCGCCTGCGACACCGCCTGCTACATCCATCTGGAAGAAAAGGGGGTTCTGAGCAAGAAGTTCAACGCACCGTTCCGGCTCCGTCCGGAATGGCGTCTGCCGATCCTGAACCCGGTTCCATTCTCGGGAGAAAAGCGATCGCAACCCAAGGAACAAAAATAATCGTTCCGTTTCCTACCCGAACAAAATCAATATTCAACAACTTGTCATAACAGGGAGAATTCATCATGGCAACACTCAATATCGGCGGCGGAACCTCCAGCAGGGGATTGGTTGCAGGAACCGATGCGACCTATCAGATCATTTCCGTGCCGGCGGCAGCAGCAGCGTCGCAATACCGCTGATGGTGGGGAGCAACCTCTTCTTCTTCACGCTCTTCAGCATCTTCAAGCTCCGCGAAAAAAGCTCCTCCCGCGAGTGGGGGATCCTCGCCGCGCTGCTGGCGGGACTGATCCTGCCGGCGCGGCGCTGACGCTTGCAACCTCCGCGATGAAGATGTATAGTAAGGCGAAGCGCCCCCCGTCCGGGGCTCCCGATGTGCGCGAACACGAACCGGCGACTGCCGCAGGAGATCCTTTTATGCTGAAAAACGCGACCTTGAAACCGATCACCGGCACCTTCGTCAACATGCTGATCTCCGACACCGGCATCGTCAACGCCGGACTGAAGGAATGGGAACAGGACTTCCGCATGATGAAGGCGATCGGCATGGATCAGCTCTTCGTCATCCGCACCGAGGTCGAGCAGAACGGCTGCCACCTCTCCGCCGAAGATCCCCGCTCCACCACCTGGGAGGAGGATCCTTCCCTGCTCGACATGGTCTTCCGGCTGGGCGACAAGTACGGCATGACGGTCTACCTCGGCGGTCCGGTCGGCATCACCAACCTCCACCTCGGAGACTGGCGCAAGGAGGTCGACGACAACAAGCGCTACTACGACCGCACGGTCGCCAAATACGCCCGTCACCCCTGCTTCAAGGGGCTTTATGTCAGCCTCGAAGCGCTGCCGTGGCATTTCAACTTCCTCGACATCTGCACGGAGATCCTGAAATATCTGCGCGGCGCCTTCCCGCAGATGAAAACCTTCATGTCGCCCTCCTTCGGCGGTCCGCTCGGCGACATGCGTTCCCAGTACACCGCGGAACAGTGGGTCGACATCTACGGCAGATACTTCTACGAACGCGTGGCGGGACTGCTGGATTACTGCGCCCCGCAGGACAAGATCGCCAATCCGGAGTGCCGCCTCGGCACGATCGGCGACAACGGCTTGCGGCACTGGTACGAGGAGGTCGGCAGGCTCTTCGACCGCTGCGGGATCGAATTGTGGAGCAACATCGAAACCTTCCAGCGCCCCTTCCCCGGCCACGGCGAACCGCCGGAAGTCTTCCGGCAGGCCGATTACCGCACCCTCTACATGAAACTCGCCGAGGCCTCCCCGCTCGTGAAACGGATCATCACCTACGAATTTTTCAGCTGCATGAGCCCCAACACCGAATGGGGTTCGGCGCGGCGTCTGCTCGCGCGCTACCTCGAAATGATCGGTCGCGACCCGGCGCTGATCGACGAGATCTACGGCCGATGACGGATCGGGCGTCCCCGGTCACAGTGGCGAAGCTCGGTTCGATCCTCGGCTGACGGAGGCGCGGCGCATGTCGGCTGCAAGTTCATCTCTTCGGGGCGGCATCCACGGAAACAAATCAAATACAGGAAGGAATCGGAACATGGATTTTCATGCTTGCGCCGAGCGCTATGAACGCGAACTCGTCGAATCGGTGATCCCCTTCTGGGAGAATCACTGCGTCGACCGCGAATTCGGCGGCTACTTCACCAGCCTCGACCGCGACGGCTCGGTCTACGACACCACCAAGTACATGTGGATGCAGTGGCGCATCGTCTACATGTTCTCCGAACTCTATCTCGCCGGATACCGGAAGGACTCCTATGTGGAGATCGCCGAACGCGGCTTCGATTTCCTCTACAAGCACGGACGCGACGAAGCGGGACGCTACTACTTCGCGCTGAACCGCGCCGGAGTCCCGGCGATGGCGCCCTACAGCCTCTTCTCCGACTGCTTCGCGGCGATGGGCGCGGCGAAACTCTACCGGATCACCGGCAAACAGCTCCACGCCGACGCCGCCGCCGATGCGATGCGCAGCTACCTCGAACGCGCCAGAAGCGGCAACAGCGCGCTGCAGTGGAACAAATCCCTCCCCGGCAAAACCGCCTATCTCTCGCTCGGCCACTACATGATGATGGCGAACCTCGGCCTCATCATGAAGGAGTGTCTCGCCAGCAGCGAATTCGACTCCGCGATCACGACCGCGCTCGACATGGTTCTGCACAAATTCCATTCCCCGGAATTCGGTCTGGTCTTCGAGAACATGCCCGCCGACGGCGACCGCCCCGACCTCGACAGCAGCATCGGCCGCCAGATGAATCCCGGGCATGTGCTGGAAGCGATGTGGTTTCTGCTCAACTACCTCGAAAGCGCGGGCGGCACGCAGGAACAGTTCGACGCGATCGCCCGGATCGTCTCCAACACCCTCGAATTCGGCTGGGACAAGGAGTTCGGCGGCATCTTCTACTTCATGGACGCCCTCGGAAAACCCCACCTCGAACTCCAGCACGACATGAAACTCTGGTGGGTCCACAACGAAGCGACCCTCGCCTGCCTTCACGCCTACAAGACGACCCGCGACGAACGCTTCGCGGAATGGTTCCGCAAGGTCGACGAATACACCTGGCAGCACTTCCCCGATCCCGAATACGGCGAGTGGTTCGCCTACTGCAGCCGCCGGGGCGAAGTCACCCATTCGCTCAAAGGCGGCAAGTGGAAAACCTTCTTCCATGTGCCGCGCAGCCTGCTCTTCTCCTCGCGGCTCCTCGCCGGACTCGACTGAAGCGACGACTGCGGTCCCCGCCGTCCCGGCGGAGTCTCTTCCCGGAGGAAAAAGGTCGACGCGATTTCCGGAAACGGCGGCGGATCTGTTGAAAATTGTCCCGATCCGGTGTATGTTTAGTGGATATCTCGGATGCGTTTTTTCAACCGGAGGAGGGACGGAATGATGTTTTTCGATCGATTCGGGTCCGCCGCGGCGCTCTCTGCCGCGGGCGTGCTGGTTCTTGCCGGAGGATGCAAAGAGGAAGTTGCGAAATCGCTTCCACCGCCCGCGGTCGTCGTCGAACCCGCCGTCGAAATGGATTTCGCCGATTCCGTTACCGAGATCGGCGAAGTGCAGGCATTCGACACGGTCGGTCTTTCCGCGAACGTCTCCGGATTCCTGACCGAAGCCAATTTCGTGGAAGGACAGCTGGTCAAAAAGGGGACCAAGCTCTTCCAGATCGATCCGACCGCATACGAGGCGGCGGTCAACAAAGCCGAGGCGGAAGTCAACAAAGCCAAGGTCAAGTTCAGGAACGCCGACATCGAATACGAACGGCAGAAACAGCTTCTGTCCACGAAAGCCACCTCGCAGAGCCGCTACGACACGGCGGAAATGAACCGTCTGACCGCGGCGGCCGAGTTGAAATACGCCGAGGCGGAGCTCGCCGAAAAGAAGGTCGATCTCAATTACACGAAGATCCTGGCGCCCTTCGACGGCTACATCGGCTTCAAGAAGTACAGCGTCGGCAACATGGTCGGTCCCTCCAGCGGGGCGCTCGCGCGCATCACGACCGCCGGCGACGCGAAAGTCTACTTCTCCATCGACGAGCTGACCATGTTGAAGATCTTCGACAACTATCCGGATTCCCAGACGGATGTGTCGGCCAGTCCCAAGGTCAGGATCACCCTTCAGAACGGACGGGAACACAAGGAAAAGGTCAGGATCGCCGCGTGGAACAACATGGTGGAATCCGGCACCTGCCGGATACAGGCCATCGCCAGCGACTCCAAGCAGATGCTGGTCCCCGGTCAGTACGTCAAGGTCACGCTCCAGGTCTCCCCGCTCCGGAAACGGGTGATGGTCCGGCAGGAGTCGATCCTCCGGGAACAGCTCGGCGATTTCGTCTATGTGGTCAACGCCCGAAACAAAGTCGAGCGGCGGAAGATCAGGCTCGGGATGAAGAACGGCGCGTATCAGGTCGTCGCATCCGGGCTCAAGGCGGGCGAACGCGTGATCACGGAGGGGCTGCAGAAGGCGGCCCCCGGCGACGAGGTCAAGCCGATCGCGGCGCAGCTGACGGCCGCCCCCGCGGCGAAGAAGACCGAACCGGCGGCGAAATGATCGGGGGCTGTCATGATCAGTGAATTCTTCATAAACCGGCCCCGCTTTGCGATCGTCGTTTCGCTCCTGCTGCTGCTCGGCGGCGCCATCGCCATCTTCACGCTCCCGATAACGCTTTACCCGGATATCGCGCCGTCGCAGATCGAGGTCCGCGCCAACTATCCCGGCGCGGACGCCCAGACCGTGATGAATACCGTGATCCAGCCGATCGAAGCGCAGCTCAACGGCGTCAAGAACATGATGTACATGTCCTCCACCGCCGCCGATGACGGCTCCGCCACCATCAAAGTCTATTTCGACATCGGGACCGACGGAGACAAGAACACCGTCAACACCCAGAACCGGGTGAACTGGGCGGAACCCTCGCTCCCGCAGGATGTCCAGCGGCAGGGGCTCACCACCAAGGAATCCTCGAACAGCATGCTGGCGGTTGTCTCGCTCTATTCGCCCAACGGATCCTACGACGCCAAGGAGTTGAGCAACTTCATGGCGATCTCGATCAAGGACGAGATCGCCCGCATCCCCGGGGTCGGCAACGTCTCCGAGCTGGGGTCGCTCACCTATGCCATGCGCGTCTGGCTGGACAATATGCGCATGGCGTCGCTCGGACTCACCGTGGACGACGTCAAGAACGCAATCTCCGCCCAGAACGTCCAGATCTCCGCGGGCGCGCTCGGCGACAGCCCCGCGCCCAAGGGCCAGCAGACCCGCTTCGCGGTCGCCGCACAGGGCCGCATGACCGATCCGGAAGAGTTCGGCGCCATCGTCGTGCGCGCGAATCCCGACGGTTCGCAGATCCGGCTGCGGGACATTGCCAAGGTCGAGCTGGGCGCCGAAAGCTATACCGGCATCTCCACGCTGAACGGCAGACCCGCCGCGCTGCTCGCGGTCTATCAGCTCAACAACGCCAACGGTCTGGAGATCGCCAAACGCATGAAGGAACGGCTGGCGGAAATCAAGAAGAGCGCCTTCCCCGCCGATCTCGAGTACGGGGTCCAGTACGACACCACGAAGTTCATCAGGGCCTCCATCTCCGAAGTGGCGGAGACGCTCTTCGTCGCGGTGCTGCTGGTGGTTCTCGTCACCTATATCTTCCTTCAGGACTGGCGGGCGACGCTGGTCCCGACCGTCGCCATCCCGGTCTCGCTGGTCGGCACCTTCGCCGCCATGTATGTGGTCGGCTTCTCCATCAATCTGATCACGCTCTTCGGGCTGATCCTCGCCATCGGCGTGGTGGTGGACGACGCCATCGTGGTGATCGAGAGCGTCAGCCGGCTCATGGAGGAAGAAGGTCTGAACGCCCGTGAAGCCGCGATCAAGACCATGCGGCAGGTCACGGGACCGTGCATCGCCACCACGCTGGTCCTTCTGGCGATGTTCGTGCCGGTGTGTTTCCTTTCCGGCATCTCCGGGGTGATGTACCGCCAGTTCGGCATCACGATCTCGGTCGCGGTCTCGCTTTCCACGGTCAACGCGCTCACGCTCAGCCCGGCGCTCTGCGCGCTGATCCTGAAGCCGGTCGACCGCAGCCGGAAAAAGTTCGTCTTCTTCCGCTGGTTCGACGCCGTCTTCGACTGGATGACGGCGAAATACGGCTCCATCGTGAGAACGCTGGTCCGCAGATCCGTGCTCGTGATCGTCCTTTACGCCGCCATGGGCATCGGCGCGGCGGAACTCTTCCGGATGCTGCCCACCGGCTTCATCCCGGATGAGGATCAGGGGACCTTCTTCGTCACCGTCCAGCTGCCGGACGGCGCGTCGCTGGAGCGTACCGATCGGGTCGTGGCGAGGCTGCGGGAGGCAGCGAAAGACATCCCCGAAATCCGCGACATCATCTTCGTCTCCGGCTTCAACCTCATCAACAACGTCAGCACCAGCAACAGCGCCCTTGGCATCGTCATGCTGAAAGACTGGTCGGACCGCAAGAAGGATTCCCAGGTTCAGGATGCCGTGATGGCGCGCTTCTACGGCGCCATCAAGGACATCCCCAGCGCCGAGATCGCCGCGTTCGGCGCGCCCACGATCCAGGGACTGGGTACGGTCAGCGGTTTTTCGATGATGCTGCAGGACCGCTCCAACACGCTGACGCCGGCGCAGTTCCAGAAGAAACTCGAACAGGTGCTCGTGGAAGCCAATTCGAGTCCCAAGCTCACCAGCGTCTATTCCTCGTTCCGGGCCTCTTCGCCGCAGGTCTATCTGCCGATCGACCGCGGCAAGGCCATGAAGCTCGGCGTCGACGTGGACGACATCTCCAACGCCCTGCAGGGACTTTTCGGGTATGCCTATGTGAACGACTTCAACAAGTTCGGCAAGACCTACAAGGTGGAGATCCAGTCCGCCCCGGAATACCGCAACGACGTGGCGGATTTCTCCAAGATATACCTGCGCAACGCCTCGGGAAACATGGTCCCGCTGAGCACGCTCGTCGCCCCGGAATTCCGGTTCGTGCCGCAGTATCTCCAGCGTTTCAACATGTATCAGTCGATCTCGATCAACGGGGCTCCGGCGCCGGGATACAGCTCCGGTCAGGCGATGGCAGAGATGGAGCGGATCGTTCACAAGGTCGATTCTTCGCTCTCCTTCGAGTGGACCGACATGTCCTATCAGGAAAAACTCGTCGGCAATCAGGTGGTCGTCGTCTTCACGCTGGCGCTGCTCTTCATCTATCTCTTCCTCGTCGCCCAGTACGAAAGCTGGATGCTGCCGATCTCGGTGCTGCTGTCGGTGCCGATCGCCTTCCTCGGCGCGGTGCTGTCGCTCTGGCTGCTCCATATCGAGAACAACATCTACACGCAGGTCGGTTTCGTGCTGCTCTTCGGCATCGCCTGCAAGACCGCCATCCTGATCGTGGAATTCGCCAAGGAACAGCACGACGCGGGCAAAGACGTGTACGAGGCGGCGGAATACGCGGCGAAACTCCGTTTCCGCTCCGTGCTGATGACGGCGGTCACCTTCGTGCTGGGAACGTACCCGCTGGTCATCGCCACCGGGGCGTGCGCGGTCAGCCGCCGCTGTCTCGGCACCACGGTGTTCGGCGGGATGCTGGTATCCGTGGTGATCGGAACCATTCTGATCCCGGCGTGTTTCGTCTTTGTCGAGCTGGTTTTGGAGAAGTGCTGCCGCGGGAAAAATTCCTGACGGACCGTTCTGCGAACGGGGGATGAATCCGGGAACGCGGCGCATCGTGCGCGGCGGCGGGATGCCGCGCCGCCTTTTGCACCGGCTTGACAAGGGCGTCCCCGTATGCTATGTTATAACCGGAAAACGCTTCAACTCGACTCTTTTCATGCGGAGCTCCGATCCCGGAGCTCCGTCTGAACGGAAATCGGCGGGTGCAGGCGCGAAAGTCCGCGTCGTCAAAATCGGATCTTCGCCAAGTGCGCCCGAAACACACAACACCCACCGGCAAAACGGCGGAGAAAGGCGGAACATGATGAAACGCATGAAAATCGGCGCTCGCGGAAATTCGTTTGCGCGCAAGGTTCTGGTGCGCCTCCTCGGCGAGGAAAAGGGCGCGGTCATGATGGAATATGTGATCGTCGCGGTGCTGATCGCGGCGGCATGCGTCGTCGCCGTGGCGATGTTCGGCAAGACCATCGTCGGCATGTTCGACACCGCCGCCAAGGGCGCCACCGGCGACCACTCCGGAGCGAAACAGTCGCTGGATTCGACTCAGCAGACCCAGAGTTCGGATGCCCAGAAGGCTTCGGAATATCACGACAGCATGCACAAATAACATCATCCCGGCTGCCCGATGCGGGTCACGCAAACGGTTTATGTGATCGCGGCAGTTACGCCGTGGGTCGTCGCGCTCGCCTGGTGCGACTGGCGTTCCAGAAGATTGCCGAACGCGCTCACCCTCGGCGGCGCGGCGGCGGCTTTGGCGTGGCATTTCGGCTGGGGCGGCGTGCCCTGTCTGCTCAATTCCCTCCTCGGCGGAGCCGTCGCCGGAGCGCTGCTGCTGATCCCCTTTCTGATCCGGGCGGCGGGCGCGGGCGACGTCAAATACCTCTTCGCCGGAGGGCTGCTGGTCGGATATCCGGCGGTCCTGCCGATGCTGCTCATCGCTTCGCTCGCGGGACTCGCGCTGGGGTTCGGCATGCGCCTCGCCGGAGCGCTGGACGGCGCTCGGGTGAAGCACCTCTTCCGCTGCCTCTTCGACTGGCGCTACGACCGGAAAGCGGGGCGGGAACTGCTGCCGGGCAGGGAGGACGAAAAAGCCCGGATCCCCTTCGGCGTGGCGATTTCGATCGGCGTTTGGGCGACTCTGCTGCTGCGTCTGATCGGGGAGTATCGGCGATGAAGCACTCCGGCAGCGGCCGCCTGCGCGGCGGGAAAAGCGGCGGACGGCTGTCGGAGGGGAGGTACCGCGGCTCGATCCTGATGGAAACGGTCATCGTACTGCCGCTTCTGACGGCGCTGATCTTCGGCGCGCTTCAGATGGCGCACATCCACGCCGCCCGGCAGGTCGTGAGCTATGCGGCTTACGCCGCGGTGCGGGCGACGCTCCCGCTGGCGGAAAAGGAGGAAAAGCAGGCGGCGGAAAAGGCGGCGCGGCGGGTGTTGTGCTGGCTGGTCGCCGTGCCGGGCGGGATGCGCGACGGAGTGCTGATGCCCGATCCCGACGCCCGGGCGGTGAAGGACAGGCTGCTCGAATTCAATTTGAAACAGGATGGGTACGACCGCGAAGCGGAACTGAAATTCGCCTTTCCGCTGGTGATGCCGCTGGCGGCGCAGATCATCGCCTTCCGGATGGATCCGAACGATTACACCGCGCAGAGCGCGGAAGGACATATTTCGACCCGAAAATTCGACGACGGATTCGAGGGTCCGCATCTGATCCTCCACGAGAGGATGAGCATGCACAAGCCGTACAAAGTGAAGAACTGACACCGATGATCCGGATATTGAAACAACGGGGCGCGGAGCTCGTCGGCGACGAAAGCGGAGTGGCTTTCGCCCTGACGGTCACGGTCGCCGTCGTGATATTCCTCTTCGGCTTCTCCGTGTACGCGGTCGGCGAAACCGTCCGTCAGCGGATCGAACTGCAGAACGCCGCCGACGCCGCCGCCTATTCGGGCGCACTGGTCCAGGCGGATACGATCAGCCGGGTCGCCGTGATCAACAAGGCGATGGCGTGGAACTATGTGATGATGACCCGGCGGCAGATGGATCACGTCGTGGACAAGTGGCTCGAAAAAGTCCGTCAGATCTATCACAGCACATACACGACGGCGGCGAACTGCCAGTTCGGCTGTTCCTGCATCCACCACCGCAACGAGTCGTCGCCGCTCGACTGGTGGGTGGGCATCGGCCCTCTCGGCGGACACAAGACGGTCCTGCTCAACGGCTGGCAGAGCGCCCACATCTCGGTGATCGACGCGGCGCGGAATTCGCATGCGGCGCGGAACTCCGCCGCCCGGCTCGAAGAGATCCGCAGCTGCATCGAGGCGATGAACCGGGCGGAGAAGTCGCTGATCTCGGGAATGAAGTCGCGGGTCGAGCACGCGGTCGAATTCGCGGTCGGAGCCGATGCCTCGCTGACACCGAACGACGAAAAGGTCAAAAACCGGCGCAGGATCGAGTGGCGTCTTTACGATCTCAAGAGCGCCTCGGTCTATTTCGAAACGCTGAAAAAAAACGAGACCCGTTTTCTCGGGTTCGGCGATTTTTCCGGTCCCCCCGCCGGAGTCTTCGGCGCCGGAGCGGATACCTGGCTGCGGCAGAGCGCCGCTTCCGGATTCCGGAGAGACTACATGCAAAGCGGCGGGTCCCTGCGCGCGGACTGGTCGAGTTTCAACCAGTTCTGGGTCGACACCACATGGGGCTGCGTGCCCTACTGCGTCATGAACAACCTGAACGCCAACCCGTTCTGCGTGACCGGAGAGATGGCGCGCGACCGGTATTTCACCGGGCAGAGCGCCGCTCCGCAGGTGCTCAAAAAGAATTTTTTCGGCGCCGACGGCGCGATCGTCGTCGGCGTTTCGCGTCCGCTCAACAATCCGCTGGCATTCCTTTACAGCGGCGGCGAGAAGGCCGGCATCTATTCCGCCTTCGAGGTCGGCGGCGGGAAACAGACGATGTGGTGCGTCGCGGCGGCGCGGGCGGGATACCGCAAACCGGAGTGGAATGTCGGCGAATACCGCAACCGGGGACGGATGATCGACGACGCGGACAACCTCAAGATCGCCGACTGGGACGCGCTCTTTCTGCCCCTCGGCGATGACGGCACCGCCGGACGCGGCTTCCTCGCCGACCTGGCGAAGAAACTCGGCGTCACCCGGCAGTTCGCCGGCAAAGATCACCGCAGTCCGTATTCGAAAATCGACTTCGACAGTGCGAGACCGCACCTTTTTCACTGAAACAGCAAGGAGGATCGAGAGATGATGAAACACACGCTTTTCTGCATGGCGGCGCTGACCTGCGCATTGAGCGTTTCGGCGAAGCCCGCCGCCCCGATGACGGCGGCGGACAAACTGGCCGCCACCCGGGTCGTCGCGGCGGCGATGCCCGACCGGGCGCTCAAAGACTGGATGACCAAAGGCGCGTACAACCGCTGGCAGACGCTTTACGGCGGCATGATCGCCCCGAACGGGCGTTCGCCGATGATCGCGGACTTCTTCAGTCACGCGGTGCTCCTCACCGGGCGCGAAGATGCCCAAAACGGGATCTACGCCTTCTACAATCCGCTGCAGGACAACATCCTGCTGCTGCAGACCGACAATCAGGAGTCGGTGCCGCGCATCGAGGACTTCGTCTTCATGACCGGCTGCGACTTCCGCGGCGAGACGCTCAAGGCGAAGGAATCGCCGCGGGCGATCGCGCCGACGGGCGGCGATCTCGACACCGTGCTGCTCGGGAATGTCGCCGAAGTCGCGCGGATCTTCCACGCGGCGTTCCCCGCCGGCGCCAAGGGCGCTCCGTCGCTCGGCAAGTTCCGCAAATTCGCCGACAGCGCCGACAAGGTCGCCGCCAACGCCGCGCTGCGTCTGGCGCTGCTGGAACGCTTCACCCGCCCCGAGGCAAACGCCGATGCGGTCAAGGCCGCCGAACTCGCCGATCTCCTGTGGAAGGGCAACGCCGCCGAGATCAGGAACGCCTGCCGCTTTCCCGGAGACGACGCCGTCGGCGCGGAACTCTGCGCCGCGCTGCCGGAACGGGTCAAAAAAAGCATGGCGCCGGTGCTCTATTTCCGCGACCGGGAGGGTCGGGCGCTCTTCGGATTCGCCTCGCACCTGATGCCTGAGAGCTTGGTGCTGTTCCGGACCTCCGCCAAAGAGAAGCCGCTCTGCGTTTTCCTGCCGCTGGCGGAGAAATTCGCGGATGTGAAGTAAAAACCATTCAACCCCCATCGGAGAAAACATACCATGAAAAAGTTTCTGATCGTTGTGTCGCTGCTGGCGCTGACCGCGCTTCCCGCCGCGGTGTCGGCAAAGGAGAAGACCAAGGAGGAGTCGGCGAAATATCTGCAGGAACTCGTGCGCAGCAAGGTCAAAGACGCCGCGCAGAAGCGGATCGAGGATGCGGCGATGAAAGCGGATCCCAAGTCGGTCAAACTCTACAAGAAGGTCGCCGGAGTCATCGCCTCCTCGGAACTCGCGGCTTCGATCTGCTGGGACCTGATCCAGCTGGGGCTGCAGACCGACAAGCGGAAGTTCGCCGCCCAGTTCGCCATGCGGCTCAGAAAGTACATCCCCAGCGAATACTCGCTCGGCGCCGAGGTCGTCAACCCGTGGGCGGAAAAATGGTTCGGCCACCGCGTTCCCAACGAAGCCGACTGCACCGCGATCCTCTACGAACTCGGCAAGAACACCTACGACGCCATCTCGCGGATGTCCGCGTATGAGAAGCAGGAGGCGATCAAATCGGGGCAGAACCTCCAGAACCTCGGCGCCCTCTTCATCGACCTCAATATGGGCAACCGCTGGGGCAAGATCGTCAACGACTACAAGGGAAGATGAATCCGCGGCGGAAGCATCGGCTTTTCCGGGCGTTTTTCGCGTCCGGACGGCGTTTTTTCCATGACGACGGCGGCGCCGTCACCATGGAATATGTGCTTCTGTGCACGTTGATCGCCGCCGCCTCGGTGCTGATGGTGATCACCTTCTCCCGCGCGGTGGTGCGGCGGGTGGCGCTCGTCTCGTACGCGATGGCGGGGCATTCGCCGGAGAAACTGCAGGAGGCGGCGGAACGTTTCCGCGACGACGTCAAGGACGACGTGGTCGTCGGTCAGGTCTATTCGGATTACATGCACGGCGAACGGGTGGAGAAAAATTGAGCTGCGGCGGCGACAGATCCTGCGACGGCGACAGGGGATCGGTACTGATGGAGACGATCCTCGTGATCCCGCTTTACATCGCGTTTTTCAGCGGCATCTTCATGCTGGGCGACCTCGAACTCGGCCGCAACCGCCTGAACGCCGGGGACCGTTTCGCGGTGTGGCTCGCCGGGAACCGCCATCTGGACCGCGACGACAAGGCGGTCCAAAAGGCGGCGGCGGGAGCGTTTTTCCCGAAGTCGGAATTCGCCGAAGGGACCGCTCTCGAATCGTTTTCGTCGAAGAAGGACAAGGCGGGGTTCCACGCGGTCGTCCGCGGCGCCGCCAAACTCAAACTGGTCCTGCCGGTGTGGGCGGTGCAGTGCCGCAGGAACGCCGTCGCGCTTTTCGCCGACCTCGGCAGCTCCACGGACGAAAATCGGTGGGACAACATCTCTTTCCGCGCCCGCGAGATCGACGGGGACCATACCCATTCGGTGCTGATGCGCACGAAATACGACATCCGCGACCGTTCGGGGCGCGAGCTGGCGCAGGGGGCGCCGCTGTGGCATACCGAATACCGCACCGCGTACATCGACCGCCGCGGGGTGCCGAACGACCGTCCGTCGGCGGTGAACGCGCGGGGAACGCCGGAATATACGCGGCATCCCCAATTCGCAGCCTGGAGCAGATGAAAATGAAGACCGCGATCGCATTTCCCGTTCTTCTGGCGGGATTCCTCGCCGCCGCGGCGGAGTTCCCGCTGCCGGCGGAGGCGCGGCTCTTCGCCGAAGAGCGGTCCGGCGGTGAAGGATGGCGGCAGTCCGGACGGATCCTGCTCGCCTATCCGGCGGCGAAGAGCCGCATGGCGCTCGCCCTGCGGCGGCGCGGCTGGCGGCTGCTGAAGACGGTCGATTTCGACAGCGTCCGCTGGAAGTCGCTGGAGATATGGGGCAGCGGCGGCAGGCGGATCATGGTGCAGTATTGGCGGGAAGAGGTCGGCGTCACCGGCTTCACCTGGGGATTTCTGGAGGACGACAGGCGATCATGAGCAGGGATGAGCGACATCCGGCGGGAACCGGGACTTCGCCCGACACGGCGGTGACCATGCCGGCGGCGACGCGGAATGCCGCCGCCGCGGACGCCGCCGCGGACGAAGCGCGGGACTACGTCACCGCGGTCACGATCTCCGAAGCGGTCGAGTCGGGCGGCGCCGGGGATTCGGCGTCTCCGCCGGAAGACGGCGGGGTCCCCGCGCCGACCGAAGTCACCCTCCCCCTCGACGAGCTTCACGACACCGCCCGGACCGTGCTGATGGAACCTCCGGCGACCGGAAGCGGCGCCGCCTTCGGCGGGCTGCGGCCCGGCGACCGGGTCGAACGCTATGTGGTCGTCAAACAGCTGGGGCGCGGCGGCATGGGCAGCGTCTACCTCGTGCGTCACGAGACCCTCGGGGTGTTCCGGGCGCTCAAGGTGCTCTCCGGAGTGCTCTATCAGCAGGGACGGGAATTCACGAAGCGCTTCATCCAGGAGGCGAAGATCGCCAGCTCCATCAGCAACCCCAACATCGTGAACGTGATCGACGTCGGCGAAGATCCGGAGCGCTCCTTCTGCTACATCATCATGGAATACGTCGACGGCGGCACCGTACGCGACGTGCTGAAGCGGATCCCGCATCTCAGCGAACTTCACGCGGTGGTCATCGCCGAGGCGGTGGCGGCGGCGCTGGACGCCGCCTCCGAACAGCGGATCGTCCACCGCGACATCAAGCCGGACAACATCATGCTCACGCGTCGCGGCGAAGTGAAGCTCGCCGACCTCGGAATCGCCAAGAACACCGACGAAAATGTGCAGCTGACCAAATCGCATGTGATGATGGGGACCCCCGCCTACCTCGCGCCCGAACAGGCGCAGGACGCTCATTCGGTCGATGTCCGCGCCGACATCTACAGCCTCGGAGCGACGCTCTTCGAGATGCTGACCGGCAGGATCCCCTATCCCGGCAAGAGCACCTACGACATTCTGCGGAAGATGGTCTCGGATCCCATCCCCGACCCTCGCGAGATCGTCGACACGATCTCCGCTCCGACCGCGCGGCTGGTGATGCGGATGCTGGCGAAACAGGCGAAATTGCGCCCCGCCTCCCCAGCCGAACTCCTGAAAGAGATCCACAGGCTGAATTTCCTCACGGCGGAGCTCGATCCGCAGAAGTGCATCCGCGAACTCCTGGAGCAGGCGGGAGAAGGCAGTTATTCCGCCGACCCGCCGACGTCGGCGACCGGCAATCCGGTGTCGGGATGGCTCGTCCGCCACCTTCTGCTGCGGGCGGAGACCATGCTCCGCAAAGTCTCGCTCTTCGCTTCGATGCTCGAAATCATGCAGCGGAATATCGTATTGAGCTACGTCACACTCGCACTGCTCACCCTGCTGCTCATCGCCGCGCCGTCGGCGCTGTGGCTCGTCGGCCGCGCCCGCGCTTCCGGCGGCGGCGTTCCCGCCGGTACGGATACCGCGGCGGTCGCGGCAATGCCGCGGGAAACTCCGGCGGCGACGTCGGCAGTCCTCACCGATGCGGCACCCGCGATCGAGAAGCCGCATCGGGAAGCCCCGGCGGCGGCGCCCGCGGCGGCGTCCGCAGCCGAAAAACCGGCGCCGGAACTCCCCGCTCCGTCTGCACGCAAGGCTCCGCGTCCCGCGGCGGCAATGCCCGTTCCCGCCACCGCTCCGGCGAAACCGACGCCCGCGCGCGCAAGCGCCGTGAAGAAGATCGGATTTTTCGCCGAAGTTTCGCCCGCGGGCGCCGAGGTGGTGCTGCGCGACGAAGCCGGACGGGTCGTGGAGCGCCGCATCGCTCCGGCGGCGCGGCGGATGGAGTTCCGTCTTCCGGCGGGGCAGTACAAACTCACCGCATCGGCCCCCGGCTGCCAAACCGCGGAACGCGAATTCCCGCTCTCCGGGAACCGGACGATCTCGGTTTTGAAGATCGATCTGCGGCGCGAAGCCGCCCGGTGCCGGATCGAATTCTACGGATTCCCGAAACTGCTGGCGTATCTGCGCAAACAGGGGGTCGAAATGAGCGTGGACGGCGGCGCATGGCGCAAGGTCCGCGATTTCCCGGTCGAATTGGAGCTGCCGCGCACGGCGCACACCGTCTCCTTCCGCGCCAAAGGGATCCGGCCGGTGAGCCAGGATCTTTCGCTCGCTCCGGATCAGACCGAAAGCACGATCGAGATCTATCCGCAGGAAAAACCGGCGGAGCTGGAGATCGTCTCCGAAGTCGGGAACAAGGTCCGGATCAATCTCTTCGGCATCTGGGAGGAGCTGCGTCCGAGGATCGCGGTGCCGCCCTTCAGGGCGGTCTCGCTGAAATGGAAGGCGGAGGACGGCGTCGAGCAGACGCTGGAGATCCCGGAGCTGCCGCCGGAGTCGCTCCGGCGCATCGTCCTGAAAACGAACCGGATCCCTCCGGCGGGAGAGGCGGAGCTCGCCGAAGGCAGGGCGCTGCTCGACTCCGGCGATCATGCGGCGGCGGCGGAAAAACTCAAGACCGCCGCCGAAAAGGGCAACCCCGAGGCGATGTACCTGCTCGGGCGGATGGCGGAACAGGGCAAGGGCCGCTGGTTCGCCAGCGACAAAGATGCGCTCGCCGAATACCGAAAAGCCGCGGGACCGCCCTGGGAATATGCGAAAGCCCAGTTCAAGATGGGCGATTTCTGCGAAAACGGGCGCGGCGGACTGTCGCCCGATCCGGCGGCTGCCTTCGCGTGGTACAGGAAGGCCGCCGCCCGGAAAGATCCCGATGCGCTGTTCCGCCTGGCGGCGGCCTGCCGCGACGGAGAAGGCGGCGAAGCGATCGACTTCCCGAAAATGTTCGGGCTCTTTTCCGCGGCGGCGGAACAGGGACACCCCGACGCCCAGTATCAGGTCGGCTACTGCTACGAGAACGGCGTCGGCGTACCGGTCAATGTGGAAAAGGCGAAATTCTGGTACGCCAAAGCCGCGGAACGCGGTCACGGCGGCGCCCGCACCCGCGGCAGGGCGCTGGAAGGAATCCAATGAACCCTGCAAGGTTTTGAAACACATCAAGAAAGAAGAAGGAATCACCATGAAAAACTCCATCCCGCTGATCCTCGCGGTGCTGCTGGGCATCGCCGCGGTCTTCGCCGTGAGCCGGATCATCTCGACCAACACCGCGAAGATCGAAGAGAAGGTCACGATCGTCGCCGCGACCCGCGATCTCGCCGTCGGCGAAGTGATCGCCGAAGGTTTCTTCATGCCGAAGGAGGTTCCTGTCTCGGCGGTCCCGGCGCAGGCGATCAAGTGGAGCCGCGCCTCGATGATCGTCGGGCAGCGGCTGAAGCAGCCGGTCCAGAAGGGCAACTACATCTTCATTCAGGACGTCGGTCTTTCGCAGGGCATGAGCAACGTGGTCGGCGAGGGGGAATGGGCGGTGGCGATCCAGATCGCCGACAAGGCGATGGCGTCGATCCTGCAAAGCGGCGACGAAGTGGCGATCATCGGCACCTTCAAACTGGATTTCAAGGGCGGCAACGGCGTGCCGCCCGGCAAGAAGGATGTGACGATGGTGCTCTTTCCGAAGGTCCGGGTGTTGGAGATCCCCGCCGCCCGGCGCGATCAGACGATGGAGGGCGTGATCATCGTGCTCCTGCCTCCGCAGCAGGCGCAGGCGCTGATCGCCGCGTCGCGCATCGCCGAACTCACTCCGGTGCTGCGCCGCAGCAACGACCCGACCGCGCTGAACCGGATGGATGCGGGAATGGTCACTCCGGAGACCTTCAATTCGATGGTCGCCGACCTCGAAGTGGTCTCCGTTCCGAAGACCCCGAAGAAGTAAGACAAACCTCAGGAGGATATGAGATATGTTCAGAAAGTTCTTCGTTCTCATCGCCGCCGCCGGACTGACGCTGGGACTCCGCGCCGCCGACAGCGAAAACATCCATGTTCCGCTCAAGGGCATCGTGATCCTGACTCCGGGATTCCGGACGACCGATCTCAGCATCACCGATCCCCGCATCATCGCGGCGGAGCCGATCGGCAACGACCAGATCCGGGTCACCGGACTCGCGGTGGGCAAATCCGATCTGCACCTCACCGCCGGAACGGTCTCGAAGCTCTACACCGTGACCGTCAACGACAACGTGCGCGATGTCTTCAACGCTCTGCGGAGAGACCTCGACAGCGTTCCCGAGGTCGAAATCAGCATCAACGGCAACCGGGTCGTCCTCAAAGGCGAAGTCTCCAACATCGACGGCTGGGAGACGCTGCGCAGAGTGCTGCCCGCCTACGGCTCCTCGGTGACCGATCTGACCGTCTTCCGCCCCGCGCCCGAGATCATGCTTTCGCTGAAAAAACTCTTCGAGAAAGCCGGATTCAAGGTGGCGCAGGACGTCACCGACCTGTCGCCCGGCACGCTTTCGCTGCAGAGCGAAAAGAATACGCTGATCCTGACGGGCACGGTCTACTGTCAGGACGACCTCG
>Ga0310690_10004511_pt1 | contig 19704 bp, 42 predicted proteins | sample AusTroGonzalo_MG_2_FD_207661 | JGI IMG/M metagenome (GOLD analysis project Ga0310690, IMG submission 207661) | Bovine rumen microbial communities from tropical cattle in Woodstock, Queensland, Australia - Gonzalo_04 (v2) (version 2) | ecosystem: Host-associated > Mammals > Digestive system >...
TGATTGTTATGCCCGTACGATGTGCCACCGGGTCCCCCCGATCGGGGGACACCTGGCACACGGTCGGCTATGCTTCCTCTATGGAGTTGGTCTCGACCCATGCCTCGCCGTTCCGAAGGCCTTCCTGGCTATAAATGTCCATGGTTTCAAACTTCTCTTCCGCTTCTTCCTTGCTCGCCGCCTCTATGTAGATTTCCGAGCGGAAAGTGATGCGGAACTTCTTGGTCGGCTGTACCACTTCCAGGGCCGGGCCGATTACCTGCTTCCAACCCGTCTTTTCGAGGTCGAGTTCCTCCATCACGGCATCGAAATGCTCCGGCTTGTCGTAATCGTCCGTGTCCTTCATGAGGACCATCGAACTGTTGTCGGCAGACACGCTGTCCCCGGCGTAGTCGATGTCCCCATCGTACACATCCTCCAGTTCGCCCACCCTGAACGAGCAGTCCGGCAGGTCCTCGATGTTGTAGACGGACGGGAGCGAGTAGGCACCGTAGCCATTCTCGTAATCTTCCGGCAGGAGGTTGTCGCCCGTCCCCATCATGTCGGTCACGACCTTGCCCAGTTCCTTGTTCACCCATACGCGGACGGATGCGTCACTCTCGATGAGCGGTAATTTCTTCTTTGTCATGGTTGTCTCCTTGTTTAATTGTTATGTCCATACGATGTGACACCGGGTCCCCCCGATCGGGGGACACCTGGCACACGGTCGGCTAGGGCCGTCCCGCGATTGCCCGGACCGCCTTGAACATGGCGACCATGGCTTCCTTCTCGCTCTCGGTGAGGCCGTTCCAAAACGCATCCGCTTCGGTTCCCTGCGTAAACGATGCGATGTCGTAGTCCTTCACGAACGGGGCGATGAAGGTACCGAGAAGCATCTTCTCGGTCGGGTTCATGAAGGCGTCCACAGCCGCGTTCTTGCCGAAGTATTCCCAGGTGGATCTCCCGAAGGCTCTCACATAGGGCATGCCCGGGATGGCATACTGGGTGGTGCAGTTGAACGACTTGCCGTCAATTTCGCGGGTAATCACGCAGTTCTCACGCGCTTCCGCAGGCATGCCGTCATACCCCGCGAGCTTCGGGTTGTAGTGAAGCACATACTTCACCCCGTTCACCGTGAACCAACACTCGATGTACCCGTGGGAGCCGACATGGCACTTCTTCACGGATTCCTTGTTGGGAGCGAAAATCTTCGTAATCTTGATGACTGGCTTCTTGGTCTGCTTTGCCATTGTTGTCTCCTTTCGGTTAATTTTGGTCTGCTTTGCCATTGTTGTCTCCTTTGTTGAATTGTTATGCACCTACGATGCGCCACCGGGTCCCCGAGATCGGGACCGACCGGGTACACGGTAGGCTCCATAGGCACAAATGTTCCATGTGAAACACGCCAATTCATATAATTGATAGAATTGATATGATTGACCCAATCCTTATACTGCTCAACTGCACACCTGCTCAAAGGTTCCCACTCTCCACCACTACGCCCCACTATACCCCACGATACACAAAATCGGTATCACGGGGTACCCGTGGAGCCGGAGGGGGGATTAAACCCGTGTGCAACGGTCCCCCCGTTGCCCGGTCCCATTTTCCACACCTGTCCACTTATGTTTCCAAAATTTTACGAAACATGGGTGGCCTGGGTGGCCTGGGGGCAAAATTCAAAAATTAAAAAATGAAAAATTAAAAAAATGTTTACAGGCCGTGGACCGTCTCCCCTGGCTCCATGTGTTTGCCCTCGGGGTCCTTTGTCCCATCGGTCCCCTTTTGTCCCCATGTGTCACCATGGAGGAACAGGTTGCTCAATGTGGCATAGACGGCCACGGGGTCAGTAAGGACAACGGGGTCGGAGCCTGGACGGAACACGGTGACATAGGTGACGAAGGGACCGAGGGGACCGTTGGGCTCCGGTGCACCGTCCTTGAGGAAGAACAGGTCGAGTGGTTCCTGGCCGTCCTTGAATGCGACCCTGACCCTGGTGTCATAGGCGCGTTCGGGGTCGATGGTGACCTTGCGGAAGGTATCTGGGTCGAGGTCGATGGTGGCCTGGGCCTCGTTGGCGTAAGTGACTTCGATTTTCATGGTGCCTCCTTTGGCAGATAGGTTCGACTGGTTTCGGGGTTCACGGTGTATCACCGGGTGCCATCGATCGGGGCACCGGGGGATACACGGTGGGAACATAGGGTCCGGGGGAACCGGGTGCCCCGGATCGGGGCAGGGGTGGCGACACGGTGGGCAGGAGGGGTCCTGGGGTACAAAAAGAGACCCCCTGGGCCATGGGGTCCAGGGGGTCAGATGGAGACAACTGGTTCAGTAGTTAGACTTGGAGTTCGGGGATAGCGGCGATGGCTTCTTCGGCATTGAGCATGAACTGGTCACCTGCCGGGTTCCGCAGGGTGACATACCCGTGGTCGGAGACATTGGCGACTGTCAGTTCGTCCAGGTTCGCGGCTACCTGTTTGAGGCCGATGTCCCTGGTGAACAGGGTGCAGCGAGGTTCCAGGGGGTTCCCGTCCAGTTTGAGAACGAGGTCGTCCTCGGTGTACTTGGGTGAGCCCTGGTTGCCGGGGAGGGACTGGTAGAGTGTATCGGTCGAGAAGGTGACCTTCTGGTCGATGGAGAGCCTGTCCTGTACGAGCCTGGTGTTGGCCTTGTGGGCGATGTTGTGGACTAGGTGGTAGACGAAGCCGTCCCCGCAGATGTTGTTGTCCTTGAGGGTATCGAAGATGTCTGACTGTCCATGGTTGCCTGGGTTGAAAGTGGCGAAAACCTGCCACCGTTTGGCCCATGGAACGATTTCGACCGTGAGGGTGACGGAAGTGCCGCCTGGCAGGATATTGCCGATGACCTCGGTGGACCAACGGTGGACCGTATTGTCGATGCACTTTGACTTGAACGGCGAGGCCGAGCAGCCGAAGGGTTCCAGGGATAGGTTGATAAGGTCGAGGAGTCCATCGGAGCGTTCGACACAGGCAGTCCCTGTCATGTCATGAATCATGGAGAAAAGCATCAGGTTGATGTAGGGCTTGATTGTATTCGGGTGCATGGTGTGTCCTTTGGTGGAAATGGTGACGGGGGCCTCCCGGTTTGGGAGGTCCCTGGTGTGATTAGATGCAGCGGTCGTAGACCCTTGTAAAGACATCGTAGAAGATGGCGGGGACGGAGTCGGACGCGACATTGATTTCCATGAAGCGTTCATTGGTCCACTGGTCCTTGGTGTCCTTGTTGTAGGTGATGGAGATGTAGATGATGCCCGTGTCGTAGTTCACGGTGTCGATGGCGACATTGGGGTCCACGGTCTTGATGGCCTGGTCGAGGGTGTTGAGCTGCATGTTGTCGAGGATGGACATGCATGGATTGATCTTGGTGTTGATGACTTTGATCATGTGTGTCTCCTTTTGATTGATGTCCCTACGATGTGTCACCGGGTCCCCAGGATCGGGGGACATTGGGGACACGGTAGGGGACATGGGTTAGAGGTGCATGGCCTCATGCTCCATCTTCGCGAACTTCTCCGCAAGCAGGGCCACTTTCATCATGCCCTCGCGGACTCTCCCGGGGCACGGGGTCTCCGTCACAAGCAATCGGTCGCGGAACGTGCCGCGCATCACGGTGATTTCAGGGTCGCTCCTCTTCTCGCGCTTCGTAATCTTCCAGAATATTCCGTCATCGGTCTGTTCGAAATGGGTTTCCACGACCACGGGGTCCAGGTAGTTCATGCAGGGGTAGATGGATATATGGTTCCCGCAGGACACCGGGCTGCATTCCATGGGCGTGTCACCGTCGTTGGCGCGACCGATGCCGAAATGGCCGGGTTGGAAGCAAACCTCGTCCTTCAAGTGCGCGAGGTGCCTGTCGTATGCCTTGATGAAGGTATAGATGGCCGCGATGTTGGGTTTCGTAAACTTCATGGTTGTCTCCTCGGTTGAATGTACTGGCACGATGTATCACCGGGTGCCACGGATCGGGGTACCTGGGGATACACGGTGGGCATAAGGGGTCCGGGGGCACAAAAAAGCCCGGCCAGGGGGTACCTGGTCGGGGCGTGGAGACAACAAAAAATTAAAATTTAATCTTCGGGGGTGTCATCGGTGATACGGAAGATTTCGAGATACTTTTCGGTCTCGACGACCTTGTAGTACGGGTTGGTTGGATCGGTGTGTACCACGGGATTGAGCTTGTCATCCTTTGCCCAATCGACGGCATTCTTCACGGCCAGTTCCAGGGCATCGGATGCACCCTTTTCGGTATTGTACAGGGTGGCCGGGAGGACCCAGATTTTGGCGCCGGCCATCATGCTGGGAATAATCCTGCGTGCTTTCTTGTTGTACCTGGCGTTGTTCAGTATGTACATGGCTGTCTCCTTTTTGAAAATTAAAATTTACATTTGCTGTAAGAATAAAAAACTAATTTTATAATGTCGCCGGGATTTGGCTTTAACTGGATCCGTGCAGCCCGGCGATGGGTTTTGAGTCATTGCCCTCCGAACTGCACGGGTCCATTTTTGCTTTAGAAGCATTCGGTGACTTCGGTGTCGAAGGCGATGCCGTGCCGGCCGATGATTTTGAGAATCTGCCGCCCATACGGGGTGAGTTTAATCTCGAACACTTCGGTTTCCGGGGAGGAAACATCGACATACCATACCGGCTCCAGGTAGGATTCGGTGTCGGTGTAGCCGAGTTGCAGGGGGATACCCTTTTCCTTGGCCTTGTCCTTGATATCATGGACTGCCTTGCAGAAGCGTTGGTGCTTCGGCACATCCTTGGTATCCATTCCGTTCACCGGGGCCTGGCCGATGATGAGGCGGTTGAGATCATCGCCATCCTCGTAGAGGTGGCTGATGTCCATTAGTGCTTCCCTGTATTCTTGCACCAGGTCGAAGCCTACGACCCTGTTTGCCAGGTAGGTAAGCGTGACCGTGGCGTTCCCGAACCAGGAACCGCGTATCATGTTCTTCGAGGGTTTCTTCACAGTTGCCATATTGTCTCCTTGGTTGCTTGATGCCCCTACGATGTTCCCCCGGGTCCCCTTTTGAGGGGGACATGTGGAACACGGTTGGGAATAGGACACCGGGCGGGCTTCGAACCCGCAACTGCTGACCAGGTAGTCCTGGAACGGACCCCGTGCCTTACCGAAGGGCACGGTGTTTACGGTCCCGCCTCTTTCCACGGATTTTTGGGCTACCGGTGTCAAAATCAAAAAATAAAACACAGCACTCCGGCGCCGTCATGGGTGTTAAGCCCCCCACCGCGACGATCGGGCACCGGAGTGAAAATTAGTAGAGGTAGTAGTCGATGGGACTGGAGAGGCCCTTGGTTTCGTCCAGGTGCCTGTGGCACTCGCGGGACTGGCCTTCGCCCTTGCGGCACATGCGTTCCCAGTATTCCTCGCCCTTCTTGGTGAGGGTCTTGACCACGAGGGACAGGGTGCCGTCATGGTGGGCGTTCTGCACATGGAGGCCTTCCTTGTCCGTCCAGATGTCCACATTGTCCGGGTGGCCGCCCGTGAACTTCATGAAGTCGTCGATGGAGTCGATCTTAATCACGCGCCCGGCATCGCAGGAGGGCTGGAAGTCCGGGTAGCGGCTGGAGTAGTCGCCGCGGAACAGGCAGGTCTTGCCGATGAGTTGGCCGTACTTGAAGTTCGAGCGGAAGTCCTCCCAGGCGATGGACTGGTCATCATTGACCGCATCCCAGTAGGCCTGGGAGCCTTCTGCCGGGGGTTCTTCCTCGCCATCGTGGCACTCGGCCCAGTTGGACACGAAGTCATCGTAGTCCGGGATGTCGGAGGTAATCCAGGTCACCTTCGGGGTAATCTTGAAGTCGATTTTCATTTTCTTGCTCATGTTGTCTCCTTGGTTGAATGTATCCACACGATGTAGCACCGGGTGACCGGGAACGGGTCACACCGGATACACGGTAGGTCAGATGGCGGATTCCCAGGTGGCCACCCAGGAATATCGGCCATCGGGGCTATCTAGTTGCCATTTAGCGCCGGAAATATCGACCTCGATGCTCTGCCCTACAAGTTCCTTGTAGGAATTGCGAACAAAGACTTCCGGCCACTTGGTATTTCCATACTGCGATGACCATACTTTCTCGTTGATGACCGCATCGGTTCCGTCCGGCTTGTGTTCGATTACCTTGACTCTTTCCAGGAACATGATTATACTCCTTTAAGTGCCTTCTCGGCAGATGCTACTACGGGTTCGTACTTGGCGATGAGGGTGGTGAGCGCGGACTTGACGGCTTCTTCGGGGGTATCACCCAGGCCGAAGTGCTGACGGGTGGCGCCTCCGTCCTTGTAGTCGATGACCGCGATGGTCTTGTCCTTTGAATACTGGCCCAGGAACGGCACCAGGATTTCCTTCTCGAACCAGTGCGCCCCCATTTCCAGGGCGAGGTGCGAGTGGTCACCGGGGCCGTAGTAGGCGATTTCGAGAATGATCTTCCCGTCCGCGAGCGAGCAGATGTCTTTCTTCTTGCTCATGGCTGTCTCCTTTTGTTGTCATCCCACGATGTATCATCGGGTGCCACCGTTCGGGGCACATGGGGATACACGGTGGGCTAGAGGGAACCGAGAGAAAAATAAAAAATAAAAAACCCGGCCTGGCGAACCAGGTCGGGGCTGGAGACAACAAAAAACAATTAGTGGATAATAGACAGGGCAAGCACCGCAATGATTGCTACGGTTAGCACACCGATTACGATGTCTACCCAAGTGACGGAAAATTCGTTCTTCTGCTTCATGCCTGCAGTTTAGAAGATTTCGCGGAGGTCATCGAGGCATTCGCCTTCCCCGAACACGCGGAGCACCTTTTCCCATTCGGCCTTGACGGCCTTGTAGGTCTTTTCGGCCTGTCGGGAATCGGTGTCGTATCCGAAGTCCGAGCAGAAGTTCTCGAAGGAACCCGGATCGTCCTTGGTGAGGCAGGTGATGATGTCGTATTCGTCCGGCGGGGTGGAACCCTGGGCGCGGGACTGGGTGAACATGACGCGCATGGACTTGCCGTCCTTGCGGAGGGTCACCGGGAAGCGGTAATGGTCATACTCCTTGTCCCAGTCCACGGGACCATACTTCGGCGAACCGACCTTCATCGTGATGCCGTGCTTCTTGCAGGTTTCCTTTGCCTGTTCTCTCAATTCGCTCATGATTAACTCCTTTTGGTTGAATGATGTCCACACGATGTTCCACCGGGTGCCCTAATCCGGGGCACACCGGGAGCACGGTTGGGACTAGATGCCCAGTATCTTCCGGTTTTTGGGGGTGTCGGTAAAGCGGTAGTATTTGAGGTCGCCCTTCTTGGGCTGTTCCTTGTAGGGTATCAGTTTGATGCCGTCCTTCTTGGCCTGCCGAGCGGCCTCGATGTCGCTATCGTAGATGCAGAAGTCATCAAGACGGGCGATGTATTCGGGTTCCTGGCCGTTCACCGTGACCCCGCCATGGAACGGCGCGTAGCCACGGAGACCGAAGTCACCCCAGTCATCGGTGACAAGTGCTCTCACGAGGGCTACATCTTCTTCCCCGTAGAACTCCTTGGCAGCCGCGATAAGTTTCCTTTCAATCGTATCCATGTTGTCTCCTTGGTTGATTGTTGTCCACACGATGTTCCATCGGGTGCCATCTATCGGGGCACATTGGGAACACGGTGGGAAAAGTTGCACCCCTGGGGCATAGGAGGTCACGGTCGCCGAACCCCAGGGATGCGTGGATTCATTCAACCCGGCGACCGCGAAATTTAGTCATTAGCAAGTCCACTTTCCACCGAGGGCTTTCAGGTGGGTAGCCCATCGCAGATTACGCATGGCTTCCGAGATATTACCCAATGCCTGGGCGAGCGAGTAAATCATGTCAGTTTCAAGCAGGTCGATTTCCTGTACGAGATAGACACCTTCTCCCTTGACCACCTTGTTCTTCACGAGACGGTAATGTTCCCCGTAGAGGGTCATCTTGGCATTTCCGTGCGCGACCGGGACAATCGTCACCTGTATGGGGACTGTCACAAGTTTCTTGCTGTTGGGGTCGTAGATGAAGCTCGCCTTATTCTCGTCAATCGAGAGGCTGCTTGTCTTTCCAATCATGTTGCGCGGGAGTGTCCCGAGGACTTTGCGTTCCTCGTCAGTAAAGATTCTCGTAGCCATTGTGTCGTGTCTCCTTGAAAATTAAAAATTATTTATGCACGGTGAGCCATTCTACCTGTTTTGGCAGGAAGTTGAACCTTGGCACGTTGAGCAGGGCGGCCTCGTTGCCTTCGGGATCAAGGATGGCCGCGTAGTCCACCTTTTTCAGGTTTCGACGGAGCAGCAGGTCAGTGGCCCTGGGCTTCGCATTGTCCACCCGGTCAGCCTCGACTTCCCCGGCGAACAGGGTCAGTCCCATAGTTTTGAACTGGACTGTAAATTTCATGTTACCACCTTATTCCGTTGAGTGTTCCTTCTTCATCGTCCACGACATTGTGGAAGATGGTTGCCTTGGATATGCGTTCCTTCTGCGCTTCCCAAATCTTGTCGGTCTCGATGGCCGTCAGGGAGTAGGCTTCGTTCTGAACCTTGTTGTACCCGAACTTGCGGGTCAGTCCCAGTCCGTCACGCTGCCACACTTCCTGGGCCTGGAACTTCCAGGCATGGCGGTTCCAATCTTCCTTGGTTCCGTTGTAGCACAGGACAGAGTTCGCCATCGACATCGCCCACAGCACCTGTTCGCGGTGAATTTCGGTAGGGGTGTAGAAGTGTCCCGTGCCGATTTTTGAGCCGCAGTCTTTGGGGTCGAGGTTGTGACGCTTGCACATGGCCTCGAAGATGTCCTGCCGTTCCTTCTCGATTTCCGGGTCGGACAGGCCCAGTTTTCCGGTCTTGAAAATTCTAATCATTGTTGTCTCCTTGGTTGATTGTGCCCTCACGATGTAGCACCGGGTGCCCCGGACCGGGAGCATCATTGGACACGGTTGGTCGAGGGCCACTTGTCGGGCTCCTTGCTTGTGCAATAGGAGCAGACATAGGCCGAACCTACAGTCCGGTAGGTACGGCGACCGCAGTGCTTACATTTGCCCTTTGTTCCCGCGGTGTCACCCTGCCTCTTCTTGGAGAGGCCGGGGTCACCATAGGAACGGTCGATAATCGGGGCGGGATTGCCGAAGTCGTTCCACATCAGTCAGTTATGCCTCCATGTCCTTGAGTGCCTGTACCCATTCCCCGGTCTTGAGTGATTCTGAACCGAAACGGGTTTCCCAGTGTTCCAGGTCGATACCGCTAGGGGTCAGGGTGAGCCACCCGCTGTCGTTCGGGAAAGCGATGACCACCTCGGTCGGGGCGGTGCAGCCGTTCAAGTCCTCGAGGTCGCGGGGCGACACATTGTATTCGAGTTTCTGCATGCTCGCCATGAGTTTGTCACGGGCTTCCTTGGTTCCAAATGCGATTACCATGTTGATGTCTCCTTTTGGTTGAATGTATGTCCACGATGTTCCACCGGGTGACCGGGTTCGGGTCACACCGGGAACACGGTTGGACTACAGGTCAATGTATTGTAAATTTTAAAAAATATTCGTGAAAAGGGTTGCAAAAGTAAGAAAAAATATATAAACTTTAGCTGATGAGTGAACGAACAAGTTATGCCCTTGCACGCAGAACCATTGAAGCATAACCGACCATATATCTAACATTCAGAGCCTTCGGCTACGACCTTAATTGGGGAAGTTGAAGGACAAGGTATGGAAGGGCCGAGATGCGGAGCCGCAAGTCTTCAGAAGCATGACCGCTGTAACTGCCGTCAAGACATAGTGATACAAATGCAGTCCCCAAAACTCGCGTGGAGGGGATAGAGGCCGTTGTAGTTCGGCCAACACGTACTTCGTTGCGTGACTAATCGCTTTCATGATTTTTCATTGAAAGCGGAAACTATCTTATCCGTAGACCACATCGCCGAAGATGCAGCAGTCGATGAGGTTCATGCCCGTGCAGAGGTCGTTGTTTCCGTCGATGTAGTCCTTGTAGGCATCGGGGGCCTTTTCGAGCAGGGCGTCAATGCCCTTTTCCAGGACTTCCATGTTGAAGTCGTGGTCCTTGCCTTCGGGGTCGGTGACCACGATGGGCATGCCGCGTTCGAGCATGGTGGCGAAGATGCGTTCGATGTAGGTTCCGTCCTCGCCATAGACATCGAGACAGATGGACTTGGCCTTGTCGTAGTCGCCATCGTTCTTGGCGTTGATGGCGTAGCCCGTGCCCGTGAACATATCGGACAGGAAGTCATCGAGGTCCATCTCGCAGAGTTCCGCAAATTTCTTGAAGTTCATGTTGTCTCCTTGGTTGAATGTGCTTCCACGATGTGCCCTCGGGTGCCACGGATCGGGGCACATCATGGCACACGGTGGGCTAAAGCAAAAAATAAAAAATAAAAAGTGCCCAAAGGGGCACTTGTTTACTTCTTCGGGGCTTCGCGCCAACCGATGCCCTGGAAAGGCTTAGAGGGCTTCTCGGCCTTGTCCGCTTCATCGAAAATCTTTCCGATTTCGGCGAAGATGGCGGGGAGCACCTTGGAGTTGATGCGCTTGACCTCGCGGGTGTTCTTGATGACCTTGACGCACGGGTTTTCGCCGTAGTTGGAACCCCCGCGTCCGAGGACTTCGGCGCTCTTTTTGAGCGTGTAGGCGGTCTCCATCAGTTCACAGAGGCGCCATATCTGCTTGTCGGTGAAGCGGCACATGCGGGTGCCATCTTCGGCCTTCTGCGGATTGCCCCACATGTCTGTGGTCGGCTTCCCGAAGGTCTCGATGAACCAGTCGTAGGCGTTCTTCCTGCTGTCATGGACAGAGGAATCCCAATGGGTATGGGAGTCGATGTCAATGGCGCGGGAAGGTGAACGGTTGCCTCGCATGGTCTGCAGGTATCCGAAACCCCAGTACCAGCCGCAGTCCCAGGACGGCTTTTCGAGCCATACGCGGTCGCCGTCTTGATTCTTGCCAATCAGGTAGTAGTCTTCAGTGTTCATCGCTGTCTCCTTTGTTGATTGAACACACTCACGATGTGCCACCGGGTGCCCACGACCGGGACACATGGCGAACACGGTAGGTAGCAGCCCCAAGCGGGATCGAACCGCTGTTACGGGAATGAGAATCCCGCGTCCTAGCCACTAGACGATGGAGCCGTATGCGTTCCCCGTGCGTTAAGGAGGCCAACGACCGCACCGCACGGGGAACGGCTTTGTTCAACCTGCGGTCGTGGCGTTAATTATCCTAGTTGGCCAGGGCGATGCCGTTCTCCTCGGCCTTGCCCCTCAAATCGGGGCTAATGACCTGGTGGAGCCACAATTCGTAGATATGGTCGTAGTCCACTCCGAGCATCTCGGAAAGGCGGGTGAAAAGGCGTTCCCTCACGAGGGAATCCCCCACGGCCATGTAGTCATAGATGTCGCCACCCCTGGCCATCGTTTCCAATGCCCCCGCGAAGTTGCCAACGAGTTCGGGGCCGAGGTCATCTGTCGGGTAAGCCTTGACATACCACTTCCTGATGCTTGCGGAAAAATTCTTGTCTGCCATGTTGTCTCCTTGATTGAATGTGCTTTCACGATGTGCCACCGGGTGCCCGTCACCGGGGCACATGGGGCACACGGTAGGCTTACTTGTCCTTGCGGGGCGCCTTTACGCGTTTCACATGGAGTTTGCCATCTTCGCCCGCGACAAGCATCGGGGCGCTGTATGTTTCTTCCTTTTTCATGGTTTCTCCTAGATAAGTTCGATGATTGTATAGACATCTTCCGCCATCGTGTTCACCTTTATGCAGGCCAAATGTCCTTTCATGACATCATCTACGATGGTGTCGGGGTCGAGTTCGTCATCGTGCGCATCGGTGACCTCGTAGCCGTCCTTGGTACTGCTGTCATAGATTTCCTTGAAGCGTTCCGCGCAGCCCTCGATGTTCCCGACAAATTCCCTCTGCGCATAGTAGTCGCGGGTGCAGTCGGGGTTGGTGCAGTGACAGGTGATGATGTGTGTAGCCATTGTTGTCTCCTTTGGTTGAATGTGCCTCCACGATGTGCCACCGGGTGCCCAGGATCGGGGCACATGGGGCACACGGTGGGACATGGGGCAAAATTAAAAATTAAAAATCCCCCGAGGGGGGATTGGGTTAGATGGTGATTGAGTTGATGGTGTAGTTTCGTTCGCTTCCGTCATCGTCCTGGAATACCGTTAACTGAAACCTACCTAAATCTACCAATAGATAGACCTTTGTGATTTCCTACCTTGCTCGTTGCCGAGTAGGCCGTAACGGCACTTAATCAACCGTATCTACGCGATATTCCTAATATGCATCAAGCAATACGGCTGACTTGCCTAGTCCTACTCCGTTGCCGGAGAGCCTTAACACGGTCGGCATATCAAACTAGGCATCATTAAATATAGACTAATTTTCTGCTATTTTCAATAGCATATTTAATTATATTTAGTTAAATTTTGGTAACATTTGTGCTCGCAGTTGGCAACCCCGTTGGCGTATTGGAAATGCCCGTTCTCGTCCGTGTCGGCCTGTGTCACGATGTAATACTTACGCATTGTTCCTCCTAGATGATGTGGATAGTGAATACATTCTCGTAGGTTTCGCCCGTGGGAAGTGTATGTTTCATGTCGATGCAGGTGGCGCCGTCAGCAAGCGCGGAGCATACTCCGAACACGGAGCGTTCGATTTCGTTGCCCTCGTGGTCGGTGATTTCAACGGTCTTGCCAATTTCATCGGCCATGGCGAGTTCCGTGGCAACCTCGTCCGAGATGGCGGGAATGAGGTCGTCAATGGTATCACCCGTGGCTTCAATGACTGCGGGGATAAGGTCTCCATCGCTTCTGTCGGTAGAGTAGAAAGTGCAAATCATCATAGTGTTGTCTCCTTTGGTTGAACGCTTCCACGATGTATCACCGGGTGCCCCCTATCGGGGCACACCTGGAACACGGTAGGCCTACTTGTCCTTGCGGGGCGCCTTCACTTTCGGCCTCCCGCTACGAGGGAGAATGTAGCCCCCGGATAGAGTGTTCGCATCTGCGCCATGGCGAGCCACTTGGATTCGTCAAAGACGACCACATTTTCGCTGAATCCGTTGCGGTGTACAACGAAGTCGAACTTCTTTTTCGGTTCCTTGATAGCCATATTGTCTCCTAGAAGTTGTAAGGATCTTGACACTCCCCTTCTTCAAAGAGGGAGTTGATTTCACAGTTGCACACAGTCCCATAGAGACCGGTGGTTTGGAGTTCATCGCTGTCGATGGATTCGGCCCTCTCATCGTCCTTTTCCTTGTAGATACCGCGTTCGCCCATCTCGACTTCACGCGGAACCACTTTCAAGCCAAAGCCCCAATCGCACCCGTCAAGGTATGCGATAAGACGGCAATCGGCCTTGTCCACGAGTTCCATTAGTTCCTTGGCCTTTTCCTGGATAGCCTTGATTTGTTCATCGGGAATTTTACGCATCGTTGTCTCCTTTGTTGTTTGTGCCATCACGATGTTCCACCGGGTGCCCCTGTCCGGGGCGCACCGGGAACACGGTCGGTCACTTCTTGGTCATCTTGTCATTGTTCGCTTTCTTTATCTCGCCCACTCTCGCATTGACGGACTTCTTGGCACTATCGGCGGTTTCCTTGGCTTTCTTGGCTATCGCGTCCTTGGCGTCTACCGCGACCGCCTTGGCCTTTTCCGCTGCCGTGTCAAGGGCCTCGCCACCTTTTTCCTTGACCACCTCGCCCGCGCCGGAAGCGACTTCCGTGGCGACTTCCATGGTGGTCTTGGCGGCATCGGTGACTACCGCGCCTACGAGTTTGCCCGTGGACTTTGCTGCTTCCTTGGCTGCTGCCTTGGAATCTTCGCCACACCCTACGAGCATGGTGAGGGCGAGGAGCATGATGGTGATGATTGAGATGTTTTTCATGGTTTGTCTCCTTATTTGGTTGGTTGTTTTTCCGATACATCGAACGAGTAGGGGTCATGCTTCACCTTGAAGCCGACACCGACCCTGCCCTTGACCGCGGGAAGCCCCTTGTCGAGCAAAATCTTGTTCAGTTGTTCCGTAATTCTGTCCTTGGTTGCACCGAACACGGGGGTACTGACCTGCAAAACCCTGTTGTGCCGTTCGTTGATGTAAGCAATAGTCATTTGGTCTCCTTTGTTGTATGTGCCTCCACGATGTTCCACCGGGTGCCACGATCCGGGGCACACCTGGGACACGGTGTGCTGAAGGTTCCGTAAGGAAAAATAAGTGCCCATGCGGGCACTAGGTTAGACTGCGTAGGTGAGGTCGCAGTCGCGGAAGGTATCGTCGGGGTCGCTGATGTGGAGGTGGCAGATTGCTTCGCTCGCAATGTGTCCCCCCTCCGCGTATTCGTTAATCATCTCGTTCGTGACGAACTTGCGGAGTTTCGGGTCCCGGAGGGAGCCGGGTTCACCGGGCTTCTGACTTACATTCCATGCCATGTCCTTCGGGCCAATGAACACGGCTGCATTGTCCTCATCATAGCAGAGGGAAAGTTCGTTAATCGAGAGAAGCTGCTGCAAGTCGGTGAAAAGAGTTACCGCCTTCGCCAACACTTCCTTGTTGATGAGGGGCTTGCGTTCCTTGATTTCCTCGGCGATTGCAGCGAAACTGACCGAATCACCCCATTCCGGCATATCCTCGTAGCCGATGTCGAAGTGGTCGATAAGCAGGCCACCGAGACCCGGCTTCATCTTGAAGTAGATGTAGGCGAGGGACTTGTATGCGCCCATGCGGAGCATGTTCAACTTGGCGGGGTCTCCGTTCCAAGAGAAGCACTTGGAATCCGCATAGCGGGTATGCCCCTCGAAGTAGGTGTCCCCGTTGATTTCGATCTGCTCACCGAACGTGCTGATAAGTTTCTCGATGGAACGGATATTCCACCCGCCGTATTCCGCGTAGATACCGGCTACGATGTCATTGAGTTCCACCGCGTCCTTGTGGGCGGCTTCAAGGCGGTCGGTGCTGATGTGCTGTAAAGATTGATTCATGTAATCTCCTTGGTTGAATGTATCACCACGATGGTCCACCGGGTGCCTCCGACCGGGACACATCTGGGACACGGTGGAAAGAATTGCCCACGGATGACGGCATTGTTGTGTTGTGGCAGTGTGCCGGAACGCCACCCGTGGGCCTCCCCCAGGGAGAGGGGAGTTTTAATGTTCCTCGATTTCGTAGGCAGCGAGTTTCCCGTCCTTCTTCCATTCGCCAAAGGCATAGACAATCATGAGGCACTTCCATTTACCATTGACCTTGGAACGGATTGTAAAGCGGTGGCGGGAGTTTGGCCATTCGGTATCGAGGGTATCGTTGCCCTCGTAATCCGCGATGGTGTCCGCACCAAAGGCTTCAATGCCGAGGCGTTGCAGGGCGAGAACGAAGTCCTCGATATTGAAAAGTATCGGGTTCTCGTCATCGAGTGTCTTGAACTGCGCTTCGAGGCGTGTGATGATATTCATGGGTTGCTCCTTTGGTTGAACATACCCACGATGTTCCACCGGGTGCCCATCACCGGGGCACACCGGGAACACGGTGGGCCGGATCGAAAATCAAAAAATGAAAATTAAAAATTTCCGTGGCGCCTACGGGGTGGCGTTCTCCCTGCCGAGCACGAAGCACCCCTTACCGCCCGTCACCATGAACGAGGCGAGGTCGAGGGTCAAGGTGTCCCCGTCAGCCGTGGTGTATATCTCGCGCACCCCTTGGTCGCTGTAAGGCACGGAGGCCTCGTCACAGCGCTCATCGTTGCCCTCGTATCGGAAGCAGACCATAGACCTGTCCTCATACTTGGTAATCTCCACATGGGAGCGATAGCGGATAGGTTCCTCTCGCGGGAGGCGGTCAAGGCAGCCTATGCGGTAGAAGGTGGTATAGTTGGTCGAACTGCTCCCCATCACGCGGGTGCTGGGCTGGGTCGGGTTGGAGGCGCAGGCGGCAAGAAGCAGGGCAGAGGCCAAAATCAAAATCTTTTTCATGGTGTTTCTCCGTTGATTCAATGTCCACACGATGTTCCACCGGGTCCCCGATCTCCAGGGACCTGTGGAACACGGTGGGACTTGGGTGAACTTTAAATAAAAATATACAAAAAGGACCCTGCGGGATTTCTCCCGCAGGGGTGTTCAACGGAGCCAATCAGTAAACCTTGGTAATCTTCCCATCGGTAATCCAAATTCCATGGTTTTCGACATACGCGGAATTGTTGCCATAATCGTTGAAGAAGACTTCGAGGTTGCCCTCGGTGATGCGTCCGTGCACCTTCATGAGACAGGCGTTCACACTCTCGAAGTTGAGACCCATGTGGTACGGCCATTCGTGCTCGCACAGGTCGCGCTTCTCGGTGGTCGAATAGCCGTTGCGGAGGTCATAGCGGGAGAGGGCTTCACCCGTTTCCATGGTGGACTTGACATTCTCGATGAGTTCGTCGATGGCCTTGCGGAGTTCACCGCGGGTGAACAACTGGTCGCCCACCCTCACATCATTGTCATGGGGTTCTTCGGGCTGCTCGATGTCACACACCCGCTGCATACGGATTGCGTGGTGGGTGGCGAATTGAATTTCGGTCGCTTCGCGGAACGACAAAACGCCAAGGGGTTCATATTCGCCTTGGTCATTCTTCATTTCCACGAGAAACTTGTTGCCGGTAGCCTTGATATTCTGCATAGTGATGTCTCCTTGTTGGTTGTGCTTCCACGATGTTCCATCGGGTGCCCATCTTCGGGGCACATCGGGAACATGGTAGGAACGGGGGTGACTAGGCGGTAGCGGTGGAATAACGGGTGCCGTATTCGGTGTCCACCTTGTCCAATTCGTCCTTGAAGAGGGCTATCGTGGAATTGACGATGTCGCTCATGAGAGCGGCGGTAGTGTCGCTCTTGAAGCCGTCCATGTAGGTTTCGTCCACATGCCATATACCCTTGCCGAAGGAGTAGAACATGTAAATCTTGCCACAAGTGCACATGGGGGCGTGGCTTTCCGGCTTGCCCCATGCTTCATAGAGAAGCACGATGAACTCGCCCCGCTTTAAGCCGACTTGTTCAATGGCAAAGTTCCTGCCACCGATTTCCACAATCGGCCTATCGGTATTGCGGTAGAAACCGATATGCGGTGCACCAAAGCCATCGTTCAAATACATCTTTTCCTTGTTCAGTTCCATGTCAAACTCCTTTTGTTGAACATTCCCACGATGTTCCATCGGGTGCCACCGGTAGGGGCACATCTGGAACACGGTGGGACAGGATCAAAAAATAAAAAATAAAAAGTGCCCAAACGGGCACTATTTTTTATTCGTCCGAGACCACCCTTTGACCCGCATAGAGGCGGTTCAAAATTCGTTGGTATCGGCCACATTCTGAACTCTGCGGGTCGCACCCGTTCACGGCAAGAGTGAAGAAATTTATCGCCTTGCTTGCGGTGGCAAATTCCTTGCGCTCCCCGTAGCAGGTCACGATTACCTTCTGTGCCTTCTTGCGGTTCGCGATGGGGTCAAAGATGGGAGTAGCCATATAGACCTCCTTACATGGGGCAGCACATGGAGAGGGAGTAGCCGATACGGGTGCCTGCATCGCAAGAGACCGCGCTCACGGGCTGACTGACCTTCAGTTGGTCAATGAGGGGCTTTACCTCGGCAAACTCCTCGGGGCTGAAGGAACACTTGCGTTCAATCACATCTGCGAGACGACGGCGCACGGAATCGCCCGAGTAGCACTCCCAAGTGCGGTTGCAGTAGCCGATGTTGGCACGGGCTACGATGTTGCCACGCGGGTCAATGAGAGCCGCGGAGTGAATGAACGAGATTTCGCGACGGCTGTCGCAGTGACGGAAAGACCACCATTCGGTGTGCCACTTTCCTGTAGGTGCAAATTTCGGTGTCTTGTAAGCCATATCGGTCTCCTTTTGTTGAACATGCCCACGATGTTCCATCGGGTGCCCCAGGATCGGGCACACATGGAACACGGTGGGCTAAAGGCAAAATTTGAAAAATAAAAGTGCCCATTCGGGCACTATGTTAGCCACCTTCATATTCCATGACGAAATCAAGGCAGTCGGTGCAGTGGTGATACTGCGAGAGCCATTCCTCGGCACGTTCAGCCCCTGCGTCAAGCAGGTCACGCATGAGGCGGCCATAAAGCCCCTGCGAGGGCACGAAGGTCATGATGTAGCCGACAATTCGCTTGCTGTCGGCAGATAGTTTTTCAAGCAATTCTTCCGTTCTTGTAGCCATGTTAGGCCTCCTTTTGGTTAAACTTCTTTCCATTCGTCAATAGTCACATCTACCCCAGGCTCCTCATCGGGGAAGTCATCGCCATTCTGTTCCCAAAAATAGGGAAACAGGTCAGCCGTGTCCGGATCCAAATCTTTCGGGACGGTGATGTAGTAGGTGTCAGAATCGAGGAATTCTCCCGTCTCGGGGTCGCTCGTATGGACGGAAAGTTCAAGTTCCTTGGTTTCCGTATTGTTTGCCATAGTTGTCTCCTTTTGTTGAACACTCCCACGATGTATCATCGGGTGCCGGAGTCCGGGGCACATAGGATACACGGTGGCCATGAGTTCCTGGGGAAGAAAAGCAAGGTCGCCCTTACTTTTTCTTCCCTACCCATACCCCGAAAAGGAATACTGCGAAAAGGGTCGCAAGTGCGGGGTGGATAGTGTATAGGAAGCAGAATAGGAACAAGCCACCGATAAATGCTAGGCACCCCATATTCCACCCCCTACATCTGAACCTTGTGGTTTGGTCATTATGAACTCCTTTGTTTGAACACTCCCACGATGTATCATCGGGTTCCCCCGATCGGGGAACACCGGATACACGGTGGCCTAGCGGTGCCGTCCGAACCTCCCGAACAGGTCTGCGTTGCCGTTGCGGTGGACAACTATGGGCTGGACTTGCCCCATACCCTGCGACTTTGCGGCAAACGCGGCAAACTTGAAAAATTTGGATTTGAAAAGGTTGAGCATATTAGTCTCCGTCTGTTAGAGGTTTCTTGTGTCTAGGGGCTTTCCTGCGCTTGTCGGGAATAGTCCTAGTTCTTGTCTTGCGCCCGTTCTGCGTTTCGGCAATACGGACACGGCGTTGTGCGGGCGTTTCCTTGCCCGTGTCAATGGATATGGTAATGGTCACGATGGACATTCGCTATACTCCGTAGATGAGGTTGGCAAGTTTGGCCTTGTTGACCCAGCCAACATTGTGCCACGCATTGAGATACCCCGTGCAGGCCGTGGAATTGTAGTAGAGGTCAATGGAGGCGGTTTCCGTCCAGGAGGGGTCATCGCCGAGCGTCCTTTTCACCTTTTTCACGATTTCGGGAATGGTTTCACCGCTGAACGAATACCCGTCCATATGCGGTTGCCGTTCCTCGTAGGCGGTGGTTTTGTCAAAGAGACCGATTGTGATTTCAAGTGTGAAGAATACCATTGTTGAACTCCTTTAATTGAACATTCCCACGATGTATCACCGGGTGCCATCTTTCGGGGCACGCCCGATACACGGTGGGCGGCAGGTTCCCCGAGGAAAAAATAGTGCTCAGCCGAGCACCACCTCCCCCTATGCAAGTTTCCGTTGCAGGTCGGAAATTCGTGTATAGAAACCTGCAGTGTGCAGGGTCTTGTCAAGTTTCAGATACTGCAAGTCATAATGGTGCATGAACTCATGGAGCAAAGTGCCCGTGAAGGTCTTAATGGCCACCACCTTATGGGTCTTTGCCGT
>Ga0310690_10004512_pt1 | contig 19700 bp, 12 predicted proteins | sample AusTroGonzalo_MG_2_FD_207661 | JGI IMG/M metagenome (GOLD analysis project Ga0310690, IMG submission 207661) | Bovine rumen microbial communities from tropical cattle in Woodstock, Queensland, Australia - Gonzalo_04 (v2) (version 2) | ecosystem: Host-associated > Mammals > Digestive system >...
TGTTCCCATTGTTTTTCCTCCAAATTTAAATATCTATAACTTGACTAGATCAAATTTTCCCAATCAGGCATTACGACTCCACTAATCTATTTACGCTTTATAAAAGATATGATAAGGGCAGAAAACCATGCAATAACACCTATCTGAACCAACTGACCTATAAAAATCAAAAAGACAGCGTCTTCGATACGGTAGACATTTAATTCTCCTCTAAAACAGTCTCCAGCAAGAAGGCAGGCTAAAATCCCTCCGCCAATGATGACCAGGGCAAAAAAAGTGAACAGTATTTTTCCGAATACTCCGAGAGTTCCTTTTTTCTTGTTTTTCTCACCGATTTTTTCTGATTCAGGTTTTTTGGTTCCGCATTCAGGGCAGAATTTGCTTGTTATTTCCTTTGCCCCGCAATTCGGACAATTCCAATTGTCACCAATGACTTTGGTGTCACCGAACAGTATGATTTCTTTATTCGGCAGGACTCGGGCAATCCTTGAGATTGTCCCGTCATTCGCTACCTCATAAACTACGCCGTCAGGCGTTATATTCATTCTATTCTGCTGATTTTCAGGCATTCCCATTTGTTTTTCCTCCGAAATGGTTATTTGATATTTTGTTCCTCGCTTTCTTTCAATCTATAATCTAACTCCCTGCGCCTTTTTTCTGCTTCCAAACATGCCTGCATTTCTTCCGGCGTAAGAATTCTTCCTTTTTTTTCTTTCGACTTTTCCTGCACTATCACATCGCTGTCGATTTTCACCCACATCGCAGGAGTAAAATCCGCCGAATAATTTCTCTTAATTTGTTCCGCTGTATAAATCGGCAAAAATTCTCTTGTCCTGCCAAGCAGAAACATGCTGTCGCCGTTGGAATTATGAACAATTTTGCCTTTTTCTTCGTCCGAAAATGCCGTGTTGTAAAACACATCATTAAGCCATTTTGACGACATCGCTACAAGATTTGCATAAACAAGAGCTTTGTCTCCGTCTTTATAAAGAACATTCCATTCGATCGGTTTTGCTTCACCGCTGCCGCAGTCATCAAATTTGCCGAATATTATTTGAAGTTCCGGTTCTTCATCAATGATGAATCTCTCAGATTCTTTTACTCTGGTTTCTACAAGTCTATCAAGATCAGAATCTATTTTGATTTGGATATAACCATCAACCCCTTCCTTTTTGAAGACAATCTTTTCACTCTCTTCGCTTGAAAACTTTATCGAATTACTTATACCTTCAAAAGCAGGATACGGCCTAAAACGGTATATTATATTTCTTACGCGATTAACATAGTCTGTTAAAGGAAAAATAGTGGCTGTATTTTCAGACACATCAATAACTTTCCATGTTTGTGGGATCGGAACATCTTGTTGATTGTTGCAGCCAAAGAATTTCAACCGTTCTTGAACCGGCTTGGTTCTTTGCTCACGATCTTCCCAAACTTTATCAATACCATTCAGATTTATCCACATAGCCGGTCTGATTTTTCCTGCATGACCGCAACTGTCTCTAAGCAGCGTATTTTCGATTGCCAGTTTACTTCTTCCTTCATCTTTTATTTCCGAACTGCTTAACAGAAAAATTTTGTCTTCTGTTTCCACTTTATTTTCAGGATTGTCTTTGTAGCTTGTTTCCACTTTCGTTGTTAAAATTTGTGCCTGTTCCAGCGCAGAAAATGCTGTATTAAAAAAAGTATCATTCAACCACTTACGGATTTCGCTGCCGCTCCAGTCCTTAATCAGACTTTCCGTTCCCAGAGCATCTGGAGCTTCGACCTCTTCTGTAATTATAAGCACTTGATCCTGCTTGCAGTCAATCGCATCCCATCGGATAGGTTTGCCGTTGTATTTACCAAGCAGATATCGGGGGACGACCAGTCTGCCTGGTGGTAGTAGAATCGGTGAGCAGTTGCTCTTTAATATTTCCGCCATTTCTCTGCGCTTTTTTCTTGATTCTGCAACTGCTGTTGTTTCAAAATCAAGCGTCTCCGGGGTAACTGTTTCCATTTGTTTTCCCTCCAAAAGAATTATTTCTTACCAATATCGGTTTTTACGCACCTGACATAAAATTTAGACTCCTTGCGGTAATCGTGAACTCCGCCTTTATTGAAATCGACATACCAGGCATTCTCTTTTTTGCCTGTTTTATCTGATTTAAGTGAAGACGACCAAAGCCAGACATTATTATTCCTGCCGTCTTCAAGTTTGCTGTATCGGCCGTCCTTAAAAAAGCATTTTTCTTCCGATACGCGGCAGGCATCCTCAAAACAAGTTTCCATACTCCAGCAGCTTGAAGCAAGGCATTTGTTTTTGGCACTTACTTTGCAAGTTCCGCCTGTCGCGGCATTTTTGCTTGTCAGCAGTGTGCGCAACTCATCGATATTCGGCAGTCTCCAGCCGCCTTCGTCACCATCTTTAAGTCTTTTGCAGTATTGTTTTGCCGCATCCCAATCCATCGGTTTTTCCGATATATCAGACCAGACAAGGCCGGTTTCGTAATCCCTGCAGGGAAAAGTCCTTGCGGAAGAATCGCATGAATCATTTTTTATTGTCGGAATCACGCTGTCGTCTTCCCAGGCAATTTCAGGCACTCTGATTTTGATTTCGCCAGTTTTTTCATCAAAAGAGATTATGCCAAATTTAACAAGGCAATATCCGACAGCCGCCAGTATGAGCAAAAGAATCAAAAGTTTTTTCATTTTGCATCTCTCACGCAGCGGACATAGCCACTTAATGATCTCCGGCTGTTGCTCACATCCCCATCATTAAAATACACGGCCCATCTCGAACTCGGAGAAGAGGAGAAAACTGAGGAAGACCATAGCCAACCATCATCTCCCAGTTTGCTGTAATATCCGTTGTTTCTGTATTCGCAATTACAGGAACCTTCTGGATAAAAACATTTTTCAAAAGAGAGGCATCCACTTCTTTCACTTACCTTGCATTCTCCGCCAGTCTTAGTTTGGGGACAATTTTTTATAGTTGTTCTGAGCTCGTCAATATTCGGAAGTCTCCAATCGTCAAAACTGCCTTCATGCAAGTTTTTACAATAATTTACAGCATCATTCACGTCCAATATTGTTTCGGATGAACGGTCTGACCAGATTAAACCGCCGATTCTTCTGCCTTTCAGGTATTCTTCCTGCTTTGCTCTCTTAGCTGCCACTGCCTGTTTGTTCCGTTTTTCCTCGGCTTTCTTAGCTTCGGCTTCCTGTTTTTTCCGTTTTTCTTCGGCTTTCTTAGCTTCTGCTTCTGCTTTTGCAGCTTCCTCTTTGACAGCAATAACTTTCTTTTTTTCTGTCTCTAGTTCCTCTTTTAAACGAATGGCCTCATCTTGTGCTTGTTTTCTACGCATTTCTTCCTGTCGGCGTGCCTCTTCCTGTCTTTGAATTTCTTCCTGTCTGCGTTGTTCGGTCTCAGCCATTTTCATTTCCGCTTGAGTTTGAAACCGTGCCTGCGTGGCATAAATTACGGCAAGGAATGCTATCAGAACACTCACTATTGCAACTATTTTCACCTTGTTTCTAGAGATTTCAGCTTCGCTTTTGATTTTCTGACTTATAGATTCTATCTCTCCGTTTGGCAGTATCCGGCCGACTTTCTGCTCTTTTCCGTTGATTACACGGTATATGAAGCCGTTTCTGACACGGATACCATCCTGCGGGCCGCCGAACGGCTCGAAACTGCCGTCAGGTGACACTTTGCCTATCCGTTTGATCGTTCCGTCATCCAATATCTCGTAAACAGTGCCGTCCGGCGCGATATTCATTCCGCTTTGCTGATTTTCAGGCATTCCCATTTGTTTTTTCTCCTTAGAAGTTCAACCACTCTTCATTCTTTTATAACATGCATCTCTTTGAGCATTTTATAAAAATAAGCCCCTTTAGGAAATCTTTTTATATCTTCTTCAGATAGTGCACCACTCCTGAACAGGACTCCAAAATAAACGATGACAGAAACAAGTATTGCCGCAACGGTAGCAACAAGATTTACAACATAGTCTGAATAAATGTAATCCTCGAACAACATCTCTGCCGGTACATTTCCTATATCCCAAGCTTTTCCAGCCTTAAATATCACAAATGTGACAAGTCTATATGTTCCTATCGCAAAACCTCCCATCACTAGTGATGAAATAATAGGAAGTCTCCAGATCTTTTTAATATCATTTCCTAATGTGACATCCCGGAGTGATATCGCGTTTAAAATACACATTGAAAGCGAGAAAAGGATTGTCACTATGCACAGTGATATGTCTCTCAGATCAGTAAAAACAAGAAGTACGCTGAATACTACAGTTTGCAATATAAGTGAAATCAAACCATTCACTACAGGCACGTTACGTCGATCGATCCCCTGAAGAACAGCATTCGAGACTGTCGAAAGAGAATAAAACACAACTGTGACAGCAAGAAATCCAAGAAGCATTGAGGCCTCGGCAATAGATTCTCTCTGTGGGAACAGAATCATCAAGACAGGTCGTGAAAGAAAGAACAATCCTGCAGCACTTGGAAATGCAATCAACAGAATCGCCTTTGTAACTTTTGAAATCGTCTCTTTCACTGTTTTTTCGTCTCCTTTAGCGTAGCTGCCGGCAATTTCAGGAATCATGACAGACGCAGCTGCACTGGAAAACGCTATCGGCAAGTTAGTAATAACCATAGCTTTCCTGCTAAAAATGCCGTACATTGAAGCAACGTCGCTTTCATTTACATGCTTTACATACATAAGAATTCTGCTAAACAAAGTAGAATTGATAAATGTTGATAAATTATATATCGCTGCGCTTAATATAAAGGGAGTGACAACTGAAATAATCTTTTTATATATTTCTTTATAAGAAACATCTTCGTGACAATCATTTTCAAGACGCTGTGCCCTTTTATTTCTGTCTGTATAATAGAGATAAAGCATAAATAACAAGGCAACAAAAATACCGGTTCCTGTTCCCAATGCGCTTCCTTTCGCTCCATAAACCGCTTTTGTTGAAGTGTCGGCTTCAGCGGCAATTTGCGTTAGAATATATGCTCCACCGACACTGACAACAGCATTAAATATCTGTTCTATTACCAGCGAAACAGAAGTAGGTTTCATGTCGTTGTGCCCTTGAAAATATCCGCGAAAAACTCCAAGAAACCCGGAAATAAAAATTGCAGGAGCAAAAAATCTAAGAACTTCAGCAGACCTTCCTGAAGCAAAATAATCTGCTCCTATAAACAAAACAATACTTCCGATCATTCCGACAACAGTAACGTAAACAAGAGTACACTTAAAAAACCTGTGCGCATTTTTGAATTCGCCTTCACCAAGTTTTTCTGCAATTATCTTGGATGTTGCCGAAGGAATGGTATAAGAAGAAATTAATAAAATGATAACATATACTGCGAATGCTGCAGCATAATAGCCGTTACCTTCGTCTCCAATAATATGTGCCAAGGGAATTGCATATAAAAACCCGATAAATCTACTGATCATCCCGGCTGCCGCCAGAATGCCGACATTCATAAGTATCCCATTGTTTTTTCTCATCTCACGCATCTGACAAATTTTTCACTGTTGGAATGATTGTGGATACTGCCGTAAGTGAAATCTATATACCACGCATTCTTGTTATCCGGACTGATTGAAGATGACCAGAAAAATCCCTTGTCTCCGAATTTGTTGTGCCGAATTTTGCGTCCGCAGCCTCTGCAGGACTTGTTTTTACAGGAATTCAGGGAAAGACAATCATCTGTAACACCGCAAGCTCCACCAAATTCAGTGCTTTCGCAGTTCATAACCAAAGTCCTGAGTTCGCTGATTGTAGGAAGCCGCCAATCCGAAGCACCACCCTCTTTGAGGTTTTTGCAGTATTGATCCGCAGTATTCCAATCCATCACTTTTTTGCTTCTTGATGACCATTTTTTAGGTTCAACTTTTTTTGTTTCCATTTCTTTTATCTTGTTTTTAGCTTCGGCTACACTTTTGCTTTGCGGGATTTTTTTTGAATATTCTTTCAAATACCTTGATTCTTTCACACAGCGAACATAATTTTCACTTACTTTATAGCTTTTTCCCACATCGGCATTGCTGAAATCAATACGCCATGCCGAGTTAATGCCGTCCGACACTGTGGAAGATGACCAAAGCCAATCTTCAAGGAGTAATTTATTGTAATTGGAACCATTATTTCCTTCACAAGAACACGCTACTGTCGGTTTTAAGCAATCAGCAGACAAGCATCCTGTTTTTGCACTAACTTTGCATTCTCCGCCATTTTCCGTTTTCGGGCAATTTTGAATAAGAGTTCTAAGTTCGTCGATATCCGGAAGCCTCCAACCAGTAGATCCGAGTTCTTTCAAGTTATTGCAATAGCTTACAGCATCTTTCCAATTCATTTCTTCATTCGATCTGTCAGACCATTCAAGCTGTCCGATTGTTAAATTTTTCTTTGCTTCCTCAGCACATTTACCTTCCGGATATTCCCTCAAATAATCTTTCCAACCATCATATTCATTCTTCTCTTTAGCTTCTTCGCACATCTCTTTATCATTTTCTTCCAAAACCACGTTTGCTTCCTTTGCACATTTACCATTCGGAAAGTTTCGTAAATAATTTTTCCACAAACTATATTTCCAATAATCCGAATCTTTCTCTTCTCTTGCTTCTTCACATGCTTCTTTATCTTCCTTTTCCATAGCAATTCTTGCTTCTTTAGCACACTCACCATTTGGAAAGTTTTCGAAATAGTGTTTCCAGTAATAGAACTTATTGTACTTTTTGGCGGTTTCGCACGCATCATGGTCATCCTGACGGACACAACGGTGTCTACTATAGTCATCATCACCGTCATCAATGGCATAGATTTCACCGTCATCAAAAGAAATCGAATAAAATAGAATATTGCCGTTATACCCTATTCTTGAAGAATGAGATGATATTGAATCAAGATACCCTTTATCGCCAAGTTTGCTAAAATTGTCTCCCTCTATGCCCTCACAATTCTTATCCTCAAAATCGTCATCAAGACGACCCGTCAATTCAGAAATCCGGCACTTTCCTCCTGTAATTGTTCCCGGATGATTCTGGAGAAGAGTTCTGAGCTCGTCGATATTGGGGTCCCGCCAGTCTGTATGACCGTCTTCTTCCAGTTCTTCACATGAAGCAATACCAATTACATCCGACCACTCAAGATTGCCGATTTTTTTATATTTGTTCCTTACCGCATTTCCTTCTTTAGCGCATTTGCCTTTCGGGAATTTTTTCAAATACTCTTCCCATGCAGCACGGGTATTTGCTTTCCTTGCCCTTTCGCAGACTGCATCTTCTTTAGCTCCCTCTTCTGCCTCTTTAGCGCATTTGCCTTTCGGGAAATAAGATAAGTAATATTCCCAAGCCTCATCTGTTTCCTCTTTACGAGCCGTCTCACATGCATCGCTGTCATCCTGACGAACACAGCGGACATAAAGGTAGTCAAGATCATGCTCTCCCACTGAAAAACCACCGTTGCTGAAATCTATCGAGTTATTGTATACAAACCGAGGTGTGGAATACCCTGATGAAGACCATAGTTCTTCTTTATCTCCAAGTTTGCTGAAATTATTTCCTTTCATCTCTTTACAAATGTCTATAGAAGGAAGATATCCACGATATTTGCATCGCCCTCCGACAACAGTTCCTGGGTGATTTTGAACCAGCACTCTGAGTTCATCAATAGTCGGCAGTCTCCAGTCAGAATGGCCGTCTTCCACAAGGTTATGACAATAAGAATCGTTATCTTCATATTCTACAACTTCATTAGACGAGATTGGCTCATTTGATATGTCTGACCATTCAAAACCACCTATTTTTTTAAATTTGTTCCTGACAGACTTTCCTTCTTCCGCACACAGACCTTTCGGGAATTTTTTCAAATACTTTTCCCATACGGCACGAGTATTTTCTTTTCTAGCCTCTTCACAGGTCTTTTTATCCTCTTTTTCCCAAACTGTTTTTGCTTCAGCCGCACACTCTCCATCATGGAAATTATCAAAATAAAAGATCCAATAATACGGTGTATCATATTTTTTGGCTGTTTCACACGCATCGTGATCATCCTGACGGACACAGCGAACATGTTTATCTTCCCAATAATCTCTATAAAAAAACCTTAATTGTTGCACTCCTCCATTATCGAAATCAATTCCCCATGCAACTGGTGCATAATCATAGTCATCTTCTTCATAAACAAATTTTGATGAGGACTCCATTTTGCCGGTATCACCGAATTTGCTGAAATTGTCACCTTCTAAGCCGTTACAATCATTCGTTTCATCTTTCCCATCAAGTTTATTTTGTTCTTCTGAAATTTTGCATTTCCCTCCTAAAATTGTTCCTGGATGATTCTGAACAAGTAATCTAAGTTCATCGATATTGGGTTTCCGCCAGTCTGTATGACCGTCTTCTTCCAGTTCTTCACATGAAGCAATACCAATTACATCCGACCATTCAAGATTGCCGATCTTCTTATATCTGTTTCTTACAGCTTTGCCTTCTTCTGAGCATTTACCATCAGGGAAATCTTTTAAATACTTCTCCCAAGCGGCACGTGTATTTGCTTTTTTTGCCTCATCACAAAGAATTTTGTCAGCTTTATCAAGGCATTTTCCATTGGGAAAGTTTTCGACATACTCTCTCCAAACATATAGTCCGGTATATTCCTCTATTCTTTCACACTCATATTCATCTTCTTTTGCCAAAAAGGTTTTTGCTTTATCCGTACACTTTCCGTGAGGAAATTTTTTAAGATACTGTTTCCAGTAATAGATATCTTTTCCCTTCTTAGCCTTTTCACAGGCAATTTCATCCGATTCCGTATTATCGACCCCTTCTTCTGTATCCGAGTTCACCTCCGGATTCTCTTCCTGAGATTTCTCCGATTTTTTTGACCAAAATACTGCGGCTACCACCAAAACAAGCACTAAAATCACAAGTTTTTTCATCTTTCATCTCCCCCACAAAAAACTCAGCGTTCTATCATTTCACGCATTTTTATTCCTTATCGTTTTTCCTCAAATTTCTTCAACAAGACCGTAAAAACAACAGCTTTTGTTTGAATACGCCGCCCACATTCTGTCTCCGTAACAAAAGTGCCACCACTCGTTCGGATAATTTACAAACCCTTGTTTTTGCATCGCTGCAAGCAGCAATTTTCTGTTTCGGTTGACTTCCTCACTCAACCTGAAATCAGTCCGCGTTTCCCGGCCTGTCCCAACATAAGGGGTTCCCATATTTAATTCGCGTCCGTTCTTATCACACAGACCTATGTCCACTGCACCGCCGGTCTGGTGTCCGCCGTAACCGCCGGTGGACGGATCGGCGACAAGTGCTTTTGTTCTTCTTTTTATGCTCTCTTCTGATTCATTCGGATATAATTCCTTGAAATATTTATACTTTGCATCCCACAGCTTACGTTGTTTCTCCAGGGATCGGAAAGCGTCGTAAACAATCATAGATACGCCGTCTGGCAAAGAACCGGCTGCTTTTATCAGCTTTTCAGCAACAGATTTTCTCAAAAAAACGGATTTTTCATTCTTGAATCTTTCGCCGAAGAATAAACAGGCATCCGCTTTTTTTATATCCACCAAAGGCTCATTGTTTTCATGCACCGGAACAGCATTGATAACAACTCCCGGAATTGTGGAACGCAAACCCGTTTTATATTCCAAATACGAAACAAGTCTTTTGATTTTCAACTTCAAAGACATGATCTCCTCCCGCTATTTAGCCTTTTTTATCTTCTCACCTGACGTATTATTTTCCTGCAGTTTCCTGATTTTCTCAAAACGCCGTTCTCCTGACATCATAAGCATAAAATTAAAAAAAGCCTCATCCGTTATTCTGTCGAACTTAGCCTTGACAAAAGCCAATTTATTCAAATTTGCATTCAATTCGTCAAACTGTTTTTCGACTTTAACCCTGATTGTTTTGATATCGGATTCAGTTCCTGTATTATTGACCATTTTGTCGAGAGCCTGATTCCAGAGTGCGGTCATTCTTTTTTCGCTCCAGCGGTCTATTGCTTTTTGAACTGTCGCTATATTAAGAGAGAAACGAATCAAATTCTTTTTATTTTCCGTCAACGGAAGATCCTCTTGTGATTTATCGTCAGATTTCTCTGTTGCGGCTTTCTGCTTTTTTTCTTCATCTGCCGATTTTTCATCAGCTTTACCCGATGCCCATCCATACAAAAAGTATTCTATATTCAATTTCTCCCTGTTCTCAGCTTCTTTATCCAACTCCTTGAAAAATTTGTCGAATTCCCTTCTTATTTCTGCTTGTATCTGCTCATTTTCAGGCTCTTTTTCTATTTTGTCCGCCAATCTTTCCAAAACAGGTTCACAAATTTCTGAACTTCTTTTGTCAAGCCATGCGTCAGCCATTTTTTCCATGCTTTCTTTCGGATTTTCACTGAATATTTTCATTCTTTCCGCAAGCTGGTCGAGCTTTGCCTCCACAGCAGCTTTTAAAACCGCCTGTTCCTCGGCTTTCAAGCCTGCTTTCACAGGATCTTCCGCAGCTTTTTCAGATATTTTCTTTTTTACTGGAAATTCGGCTTTCCGTGGTTTCATCAAAGACGTTTCCTGCTTTTCTATCTTTTTTTCCTGCTGCTCCTCAACACTTTCCTGCCGCACAGATTCATTTTTCTCAACAACAGCATCATTACTGCATGCCGCAAAAATCAAGGATACAGCCAAAACAAGTACTAAAATCACAAGTTTTTTCATTGTTTTCTCCTTAAAAAATCATCTCACACAACTGTCGAGCTCCTGAAAGTACGATACCTTCAGAATTCTGCCTAAATCCCTCAAACCGATGTTTGAGTTCCGCACTTCGTCTGTATGAATCAAACAGCGTTTCCGCCGCTTGATACCGTGGGTTGCCCTCTCAGCCGCTTCGCGGCAGCTCTCCCGAAGGGCGAGCTAAGCGCCCGCCTCTCTGAAACCGGCGGGCAAAAGTGCTCGCTTACGCTGCGCTAAAAAATGCGGTCTCGGGGATACGACCTCTACCTGACACAACGGACATAGAGATTGTTCGACCTATCGCTGCCGGCCACACTCCCATCCTTGAAATCCACGCTCCATGCGCTATTCGGACTACCTGACTTAGTAGAGGAAGACCAAAGCCAGACTTTCCCGTCACCCAGTCTGCTGTATCTGCCGTCACTGTAGGCTGTTCCCCAATCCGAACAGACTATTCCGTCCGATTTTTGAGTACCTGTCTGTGTGCAGGTTGAACAACTCCAACAATCTTTTGCCAAACAGTTGTTTCTTTCGCTTACTCTGCATCTGTTTGATACTCTGTCCGCTATCAAAAGCGTCCTGAGTTCGTCAATATTCGGCAGTCTCCAGTCACTGTAACCGCCTTCCGTCAGGTCTTCGCAGTACTGCTTTGCGTTGCTCCAGTTCATTTCGTTCGCAGAACGGTCTGACCAGATCAAACTACCTATTTTTCTCCCCTTAAGGTACTGCTCGCGTTTTGCTGCTTCAGCTTTCCTTTTTTCTTCTCTCTCTGCTTCCTGTTTCTTTCGTTCTTCCTCTGCTTTCTTTGCCTCTGCTTTAGCTTGTTCTGCCTTAGCTTGTTCTGCCTTAACTAGTGCTTCTGCCTTAGCTATCCGTTCTGCTTCGGCTTGGGTTCTTGTATCGACTTTTCGTTCTTGCTGTGCATCGATGAAGTAGAGTAGGGCGAGAAACGCTATCAGGATGCTGATGATAGTAACGATTTTTACCTTGTTTCTGGAGACTTCAGCTTCACTTCTGATCCTTTGATTTATCGTTTCTATCTCACCGTTCGGCAGAATGCGGCCGATTTTCACTTCTTTGCCATTGATCACGCGATATATGATCCCATTTTTTTCACGGATTCCATCTTTCGCTCCGCCGAACGGCTCAAAACTACCGTCAGGTGAGACTTTTCCTATCCGTTTGATTGTTCCGTCATCCAATATCTCGTAAACAGTGCCGTCAGGCGCGATGTTCATTCCGCTTTTCGGTTGTTCAGGCATTCCCATTTGTTTTCCTCACCATTTCCACCCCGTTTTCAACTCTCCTTAAAAATCATCTTATACAGCGGACGTAACCGCTCCTGCTGTCTTTATTAAGATCTTCTATGCTGGCATCCACAAAGGCGATAGTCCAAGCACCGTAAGGACTGTCAGATTCAGATGAAGAAGACCACAATATAACCATTGCGTCATCTCCAAGCCTGCTGTAAATACCGTTGTTGAAATCCTTTCTTTCACAGAAACACGATTCCACGTTAAGGCAATCATACGAAAGGCAATTGTCCTTTACATTGCAGGCTCCGTCATTCTGCATATTGGGACAGTTGTCTATAGCTGTTCTGAGTTCACTTATTGAAGGAAGCCTCCAGTCGTCATGTCCACCCTCCGTCAAATTGCTGCAATACTCAACAGCTTCTTTCTGGCTCATTTCTCTGTCTGCCATATCGGACCATTCGAATTCACCGATTTTTCTTAATTTTTCTTTGTTTGATTTTGCCTCTTCTGCACATTTCCCGTCGGGAAAACGTTTCAAATACTTTTCCCAATCTGCAAGTTTGTTCTGTTTCTTTGCCGCCTTGCACATATTTTCTTCTTCTTTTTCACGCGCTTTCTCCAAACCTGCTTTAGCTTCTGCCGTACATTCTCCGTCAGGGAAATTTTTCAGATAAAAACTCCATGAATAAACAGAAGACTCCTTTCTGGCGGATTTACATGCATCGCTGTCGCTCTGACGAACGCAGCGTACTTTCTGCAATTCATTGCCGGCGACGAAATAAAGCATTGCATTTTTGAACTCAACAGCACCGACAAAATCCGAACTTTTGTAGTCAGAAACCGGATCAAAGCGTTTTGTATAGTGCAACGGTCCCTTGTGCGGTGAAGATGACCACAGGCTGACAGATTCATCGTCTCCGAATTTGCTGTAATAACCGTCTGTGCCGTCTTGGCGGCAGCTGCATTTGGGTGTGATGCATCCTAACGAATTGCAAGTTCCACTGATTCTGCATTCTCCGCCGCTTTGTGAACCAGGGCAGTTTCTGATAAGCATTCTGAGTTCATCGATTGTAGGAAGTCTCCAGTCTTTTAGCCCGGATTCTTCAAGATTTTTGCAGTATTCAACGGCAGCATCCAGATGCATATAATCGTCTGATATTTCAGACCATTCAAGGGTTCCTGTTTTGTTCAGTTTCTTTTTGGCAGCTTTTGCTTCATCGGCACATTTCCCTTCCGGAAATTCTTCCAGATACTCTTCCCAAAGTGACAGCAGATTTGCCTTCATTGCTTTGTTGCAACTGATTTTGTCCAGGGATTCCTTGGCTTCTTTTACACATTCTCCATCAGGAAAGTTTTCAAGATAACGAGTCCATGAATAACCTGTTAAATCCTTTCTGGCGTATTCGCACGCTTCATTTTTGTCCTGACGCACGCAACGCAATTTATATGAAATCTCCAAATGCTTCAGAGGGAAAAGGGCTCCGTTATCAAAATAAATAGACCAAACAAAATTCGAGCTCAGATCATCAACCTCAGAAGAGGTGAAGAACCATCCACTATCTCCGAACACACTGAAATCTTCACCTTCAGAGCCAAGGCAGTCAGCCGCGTGCATATCCGACAAACTGAGGCTCCCGTCATACTCAGATATGTTGCATTTCCCGCCTGTAACAGTCCCAGGATGTTTTTTTACAAGCATTCTGAGTTCATCAATATTCGGATTTCTCCAGTCATTGTGTCCGTCCTCGACTAGTTCATCGCAGGAACCATCGCCATGAACATCCGACCATTCAAGTCCACCGACTTTTTTAAATTTGTTTCTGACTGCTTTACCTTCTTCGGCACACTTTCCGTTAGGATAATTATGCAGATATATTTCCCATGCCGCACGAGTGTTTTCTGCCCTTGCGGTCTCACACAATTCCGAATCCTCAGGCTTTTTCCCGGCTTCTGCAGCTTCATCCTCTGTTTCTGCTGTCTCTGCATCACTGTCCTCAGCTTTGTTTCTGCTGCTACTGTTTTTATCTTTCCCTCTGACACAACGGACATAGTTGCCAGGAGACCTGGAAGAAATTCCTATTGTGCCGTCAGAAAAATCCAAAGTAAGCTGCTCTATCTCTCTATATCCCAAATACATTCTTGAAAACGGCGAATCCGACCACAGTTCCACTGTATCACCGAGTTTGCTGCAATTCCCTTTGCAAATATCGGCAAAACAACTCTTTGTGGCATCTATTTCGGAATTTTTCTCAGTTTCTTCGGAAATTTTGCATGAACCGTCCGTTATTGTGCCGGAATGGTTTTGAACCAGCGTCCTGAGTTCGTCAATATCAGGCAGTCTCCAGTCTTTGTGACCGTCTTCATCAAGATTCAAACAATAAGCTTTATCGTCGGCTGACCATGGTATGGCTTTATTAAAATCAATTTCATAAACTGATCTGTCTGACCATTCCAAATTTCCGATTTTTTTGAATTTGTTTCTGATTTTCTTTCCCTCTTCGATACAGTTACCCTTGGGAAAATCATGCAAATACGCTTCCCAGCCTGCACGGCTGTTTGCTTTTCTAGCCTCATCGCAGGCTTTTTTATCCTCATTTTCCCAAACAACTTTAGCTTCCGTCACGCATTCGCCGTTCGGAAAATTGTCGAAATAGAAAACCCAATAATAAGGGGTATTATATTTTTTGGCTGTTTCACAAGCATCGTGATCATCCTGACGGACACAACGTGCTGTCAAACTTTCATAATCACCACGTTTACTGCTCTCTTTGAGAGATCCGCTTTTGAAATCAAGCGTCCATACAGCATCCACTGATGCATTCTCTTTCTGTGCAAGGTGGCGGATATACCATAACGTTACAGGATGAATATGGATAAGATCATCAGTTTCTTTTACTTTTGAAACAGTTTTTCTTCGTGCTCCTTTGGTAGAAACAACAGGCGAAAAAGACAAGAGAGACACATCGCTGTCTCCCAGCATACTGAAACTGCTGCCATTTCCATCCTCTGCACTAAAGCAGGACTCAGCACAATCAACTGAGAGACATCCGCTCTTTTCACTCACTTTGCATTCTCCGCCTGTTTCAGTTTTTCGGCTGTTTCTGACAAGGGTCCTAAGTTCGTCTATGTTGGGAAGTCGCCAGTCTGTATGCCCGCCTTCGTCAAGTTTTTTACAATACTCTTCTGCCTCTTTTAATACATATCCCTCTGAGTAAAAAAGATCAGACCATTCAAATCCTCCGACTTTTCGAGCTTTCTCTTTGTTCAATTTTGCTTCTTCTGCACATTTGCCTTCGGGGTAAAGCTCCAGGTAGTTTCCCCAATCTGCCAGAGTGTTTTTTTGTTTTGCCTCATTACATGCTTCTTCATCCACTTTATCAAAAAAAGCATCAGCTTCTTTTACACACCTGCCGTTCGGAAATTGTTCTATGTACGACTTCCATGCTTCAATCGAAGCCGTGATCCTGGCTTCATTGCACGCTTTTTTGTCTTCTTCCCACCCCTTACTGATTTTCTCGTAGAAAAATACCGTAACAAGAACAACAAGCACTAAGATCACAAGTTTTTTCATTTTTTACTCCCCAAAAACTCAGAGTTTTTCTGTCTCATTCTTAAAATATTCACCATACGAAATAAAACCTTCTATGCCAAAGATCGACTTTTTTCCAATCGTAGTCACCCAAATATTCAAGTTCTGCAATCTTTCTATACTTTCGGTGTCGTATCCTTACCGCAACAATAATAAAACAAACTATTTCCCATAATTTCACTGTCCAAATCATCTTGTATTCCACGGCTCACAATTCGGATAATTCTATCTTTTATGCATTCAACACCTTCAGTTTGAATTACTGTTTGTCCGAATAATGCCAGTTGCTTCTGACAGCAGTTTTCTTCATTCTTCATTTTGTCCATTTGTATCTCACTGATAAATTTTTGGACCCCAATATTCCCCTCTTTTAAAACACTTATCGATCATAGAATTTTTATTTTTCTTGTTCTTTCTCCAAAAATGTTTTCGCTTCGTCCACACATTTTCCCTCTGGGAACTCTTCCAAATACGCCTTCCAAGACAACAAATTATTTTCTTTGCGAGCCTTTTCACATATTAACTGATCGAAAAACGCTTTGGCTTCAGCTATACATTTCGCTTTAGGGAAGTTGTTTAAGTAATAGTCCCAGCTTTCTCGTACCCGGTAATCTACAGGATATGACAAGCTCTCCAAGTAATAGTTCCAGCTTTCCTGAGTATTTGCCTTTTTAGCATATTCACATGCTTTTTGGTCCATATTTTTAAGAGAATTTTCTGCCTCTTTCGCACATTTGCCTTCCGGAAAATCTTTCAAATATGTTTTCCACCACCATAAATATTTTTTTTCTCGCCGTGCGAATTCACAGGCTTCTTTATCCAATTCGTCTCTTGCCTCTTTTGCGCACCTGCCGTTTGGAAAATCTCTCAAATAATTTCCCCATCCTCTATATTCCCCTCTTGCTTTTTCGCAGGCTTCTTTATCCAACTCATCTTTTGCCTCTTTTGCGCACTTGCCGTTGGGAAAATCTCTCAAATAATTTTCCAATTTCCAAGTGTCTTTATCTATTTCGGCATCTTTACAAGGTGCTTCTTCCAACTCTTTTAATGCGGTTTTTGCTTCTTTTACACATTTGCCGTTCGGATAATTTTCAAGGTAGTGTTTCCAATAATAAAACTCGTTATACTTTTTGGCAGTTTCACAGGCGTCATGGTCGTTTTGACGCACACAACGCATATCAAACCAAATGTCGCCAATATCAAAATCTCCTAAAAGCCCTTGACCGAAATAAACTGCCCGAAATTTGTCTCTATCATCCTTTTTTCCTGATGAATAGGACATAAGCCAATCAGTATCACCAAGTTTGCTGAAATTGTTACTGCCGCCTAAACCTTCAAGATCACAGATATCATCTTCAAAGTCACATGGGCTGCCAGCAACAGTGTTAGGATTATTTATTATCAAAGTTCTGAGTTCATCTATATTCGGCATTCTCCAGTCTGTGTACCCGTCTTCGACAAGATCTTCACAAAAGAAGACCTTTCCATCTTCATAATCATAACTTTTTATTACACCCGACCATTCCAAAGTGCCGATCCTTATAAATTTGTTTATGACAGCTTTTCCTTCTTCCGCACATTTACCTTCCGGGAATTTTTTTAAATACTTTTCCCATGCGGCACGCGTATTCAGCTTTCTCGCTTTTTTGCATACGAGTTCATCTTTGGGACCTGCTTTTGCTTCTTCGACACATTTACCTTCAGGGAAATTGTCAAGATAATGTCTCCATGAATCCTCCGTAGACTCTTCCCGAGCTGCCTTGCAAGCATCCAGATCATCCTGTCTGACACAGCGGAAATCAAGTCCTACAAGATCAGGATGATCTTTTGTAAACTTATAAACGATCGCGCCGTTAGTAAAATCTAAGAACCAACTCCAATAAGGATGTGCAAGCCCTGATTGAGAATCTAACATCCATGCATCTGTTGAAGAGAAAAGCTGCACATCATCATCACCGAGTTTGCTGAAGTTGCTGCCTTCTATCCCGTAACAAGCGCTGCTTTCATCCAAATCAATCCATATTTTCCCATCTTTTTCGGATATTCTGCAGAGTCCGCCTGTAACAGTTCCAGGATGATTCTGAACAAGAGTCCTCAGTTCATCTATAGTGGGCAACCGCCAATCGTCGTGACCGCCCTCGGTGAGTTTACCACAATAATCGCTCGGATCATCATTTTCTTCGTCATAAGAATCTCTTGCAGCATAAAATATATCTGACCATTCCAACCCATCAATTTTCCTGAATTTGTTCCGAACAGCCATTCCTTCTTTTGCACATTTTCCGTCAGGAAATTTTTTCAAATACTTTTCCCATGCAGCACGTGTGTTTACCTTTCGAGCTGACTCACAGGCTGATTTTTCCAAAAAGATCTTTGCATCACCTATACATTCACCTTCAGGGTAGTGCTCAAAATAATAATTCCAGTAATATTTCGTGTTGTATTTCCGTGCTGTCTCACAGGCTTCTGGAGCGTCCTGACGGACACAGCGGACAGAGCGGGAAGAATAAATATTGTCTTCGTGTACTCCTTGGGCATTTGCATACCATGCCGAGCCATCATCTGAATAAGCCCAAAGCCCCATTTTATCTTCTCCCTGTAATTGGCTGTACAAGCATTCACCTTTTTTTCCTGTTTCAGAACAGTTTTCAAAAAGCACCTTAAGTTCGTCAACAGTCGGGAGTCTCCAATCTTCATGATCATACGCTTTGCGTTCTTCACAATAAGTTTTTGCATCCTCCAATGTTACGAACTTATGACCTGCTGTTTTCCCAGAAAAACAGTTGTCGTCACAAAGAGCCTCCCAAATGTCAGAATCCCAATCAAGGACATTCGACCATTCCAATCCGCCGATTTTTCTGTATTTTTCTATAAAAGCCCTTCCTTCCTCAGCGCACTTTCCTTCAGGGGATTTTTCCAAATACTTTTCCCATGCGGCACGGGTATTTTCTTTTCTTGCCGGTTCACAGGCTTCTTCATCCGATTCCGGCTCGACCGAATCTGTTTCTTCCGCATCTGAGATTTTCTCCTGTTTCTCTTCCTGAATTTTCTCAGACTTTTTTGACCAAAATACTGCGGCCACAGCCAAAACAAGTACTAAAATCACAAGTTTTTTCATTGTTTTCTCCTTAAAAAATCATCTCACACAACTGTCGAGCTCCTGAAAGTACGATACCTTCAGAATTCTGCCTAAATCCCTCAAACCGATGTTTGAGTTCCGCACTTCGTCTGTATGAATCAAACAGCGTTTCCGCCGCTTGATACCGTGGGCTGCCCTCTCAGCCGCTTCGCGGCAGCTCCCCCGAAGTGGGAGCCAAGCGCCCGCCTCTCTGAAACCGGCGGGCAAAAGTGCTCGCTTACGCTGCGCTAAAAATGCGGTCTCGGGGATACGACCTCTACCTGACACAACGAACATAGTAATTGTTCGACCTATTGAAGTCGACCACACTCCCATGTTCGAAACCCACGCCCCATGCGAAATTTGGATCATCTGACTGAGTAGAGGAAGACCAAAGCCAGACACCGTCCGGATCGCCTAATTTACTGTAATATCCGCCGTTGTTGCTTCTGGAATCACAATAACAGGTCTGATCAGGATACCAACAGTTATCAGCCAAGCATCCGCTTCTTTCACTTACTTTACACTCTCCGCCTGTTTCGGTTTTATAGCAGTTTTTAATGGTTGTCCTGAGTTCGTCAATATTCGGAAGTCTCCAATCCGTATAACCGCCTTCAGTGAGATTCTCACAATAATATTTCGCGCTGTTCCAGTTCATTCTGTTGGATGAACGGTCTGACCAGATAAGATTGCCTATTCTTCTACCCTTTAGATATTGCTTACGCTTTTTTTGAGCTTCTTGTGTTTCCGCTTCCTTCCTTGCGTTTGCGTCCTTTTTCATTTGATCTTCCGCAGCTTTTACAGTGTCTTTTTTGTTTTTTATGACTTCAACCATCTCTTCCACTGTCTTTTTGTTATTGTCGTACTTGAGTTTAGGTTTAAGATTACTCAGCTTGTCTATATGGGATTGCAGCTTTTGGGAGTCAGGATTCTTCTCTTTTTCATAGGCTTCGTATAGAGGCTTGATTCTATTGTTGTATTCATT
>Ga0310690_10004513_pt1 | contig 19698 bp, 32 predicted proteins | sample AusTroGonzalo_MG_2_FD_207661 | JGI IMG/M metagenome (GOLD analysis project Ga0310690, IMG submission 207661) | Bovine rumen microbial communities from tropical cattle in Woodstock, Queensland, Australia - Gonzalo_04 (v2) (version 2) | ecosystem: Host-associated > Mammals > Digestive system >...
TATGAATGAAGAACTTGTTGAAATTAAGGCAGAGATTCACGAGAAGTATTGTGAACTTCTGAAAGCACAAACTGAAATTCACAAAACAATCAACAATGTTTTGGACCTAATTGACGCAATGAAAGATGAAATGAAATCCATCAGAGTTGACGTTGATAAACTTATAGAAAACAACCAGGGGAGGTAAAACCTATGGAAGAAAAACAGCTTAATGAGTCAAACACTCGCACTCGTATCAACTTTTCTCTTAACAGTAAGGGAATCGTTCAGTGGGACATCACTGCTGAGTATGATTCACCAGAACGTTCTGTTGAGGAAATGAGCAAGGCTATTGATCTTGCTCGCTCTCTCATCAAAGAAAAGGGGCTTAAAGAAGCTGGTGAAGATAAGCCGGCAGCCTAATGGTTAAAGCAGGATTAAGTTCCTGCTTTTTTATTCTATATAATACTTGTTATACGGTCATTTATGGCTTATTATGGTTAAGGAGGTGTTATGTTAGTTCCAAAAATCAGACTTTGTTCAGAGTTTATTGATGGCCAGGAATACTGCAGCCAAAAATTCTGTGTCTGGAGCATAGAAGATTGTGCTTTTGTTGAAAACAGATTCTTCACGCATTATGACACAAAAGAAGAATGTCAGTCTGCTATTGATATGTTTAACAGTTTTCATATAGTTCAGACTGCATAGGAGGTTTGAATGATAATATCGGTAATTGTTATCATCATTGGTTTTATTGCATTGCTGCTTTGTAAAAAGCCAGGAGACACCAATAAACCTAAAGTTCCATCAAAAGAACCATCTCATGAAACGATAGTTAATGGAGTGAGCATAAACCTCTCACAAGAAGAAGTAAATAAAATAAACGAACAAAAAGAGCATGAAAATTTAATTCATGCTGCAGAGTCTCTTAAAGAGATTATTCGTGACGATATGGAGAGTACTTCTGATATTGTTAGAAAAAAGGTATTAGATAACCTTTGTAGACGAATAATTGAAACTAAAGATGATTTGCAAGAAGTTGATTTTATTTACAACGATGGAGAACTCAGATCAAACGAAGAAGTCGAACACTATAAAAAATGGAAAGCAAACGAAAAGAATCGCAATAACTTCAATGATGAACGTCACACCAGAGATATGCTTTGGTTTATACTTCCATTTTTTATTACGTTCATTCTAGTGTGTGTCTGTCTTGGGGATTTCACACTCGGTGCACCTATAGCATTAGTAATAGCATTGTTTGCTTCTATGATTGGAAGTATAATTGGTAATTGCATTAATATTTCTAAGGCTAAAGAATATTGTATGGATGATGATGACCCAAGGTTGCAATCTGAGAAAATAAAACGTGATGTAGGCATAACATCAACAATATTAACTGGATATTCCGCAGGAAAACATGTAAAGCAATCCGGAAAAGATTTGCTTAATGTTGATTCCTGGAAGGAAATGAAATAGCCCACTACTCCCCACTTTGGACCGTCAGAAATGGCGGTCCTTTTTTATTTATAGACAATTCAGTTTGTCTATAACTTCTCAATATCAATTTTAATCACAAATTATAATTTCTCATTAAGGAGGTCTAACAATGTTGGACTTAGGTTCAGTTTATCCAGATGAAGAAGACATCAAACTCGCATTCGAACGAAGTATGAGTATTGTGCTTGATGAACTTCAGAATCTTAAAGAGATAAACAAACGTTTAATTGAAGGTCGCACTTATGTTGATGAAGACAAATGTGCTGAAATCCTTCATTGTTCGGTAAAGACTATACCTGCTCAGCTCCCATATTATAGGGCAAGCCGCACAGGGGCAAAAGGAGTTCTTTATAAACTTAGCGAAATCTATGAATTCATCGAGGAACGTAGAGTTCCTAAAAAACAGTAGGAGGTTACTATGGCAGAAGACTTAACTGGAAAACGTTTCTTCAGACTTACAGTTACTTCTTATTACGGAATTAAATTTGGGGCAAAACATTGGAACTGTGTTTGCGACTGTGGAAAAACATCAGTTGTTCAAGGCTCTAAATTAACTGGAGGAAAAGTAAAAAGCTGCGGATGTTGGAAAAATGAAATCGCTAAAAAACAAATGACTAAACACGGCTTATATCAGACTCCTGAATATCATGTTTGGGAAGGAATTAAAAAGCGATGTTACAACGTACATAGCAACGCATACAAAGATTACGGTGGTAGAGGTATCTATGTATGTGAAGAATGGAAAGATAATCCAGAAGCGTTCTGCCAGTGGGCAAAAGAACACGGTTATAAAAAAGGACTTGAATTAGACAGGATAAACAATAACGGCCCTTATGCTCCAGATAATTGCCGATTCGTTACAAGAAAAGTTCAAGCTTTAAATAAACGTAGTAACGTCTTCATTACTTATAACGGCGTAACTGACAATATCTGCTCCTGGGCTAAAAAGTTAGGAGTTCATTATCAACTCTTAAAATACAGATTAGATCATGGTTGGTCAGTAGAAAAAGCGTTTACTACTCCACCATTAAACAAATAAATACGGAGGTATATTTATGGATTTAAGCAAATTAAAAGAACCCTTCCCTGCAGAGGATATTGAATGGCGTTTACAGTCTTGTGGTTATAGTGATAAGACTAAAAGTTTTTATGGAAAAGCATTGGCTTACATAACTTCTCGTGCTGTGCAGGACAGACTTGATGAAGTTTGTGGTCCAGATAACTGGAAGACATCAATCGAAAAAACTGGTGACACTTATCTCTGTACTCTTTCTATCCGTGTAAAGCACGAAGATGGTACTTACGAGTGGATTTCTCGCACAGACGGAGCAGACGCAACAGACATCGAACCGGTAAAAGGTGGTATTTCTGGTGCAATAAAAAGGGCTGCAGTTCATTTCGGAATCGGACGTTATCTCTACAATCTTGATGAAGGTTGGGCTAATGTCTGTGAGAACGGAAAACTCACTGGATGTACAAAAGATAAGAAATACTTCAAATGGAATCCACCAGAGCTTCCTGCTTGGGCACTTCCCGGAGGATCAGGAAAACCACCTGCAAAGACATCTTCTAAATCTTCAAAATCACCTACTCCACCAGACGAAGAAACAAAGAAAAAGTGTGAAGAAATTAAGTCAAAGCTCCTCGATTTTGAGGATGTCATTCCAAAAGAAAGTTGGAAAGACATTGACGCTGCAGTTAAGGTAGCTTCACCAGAATCTATGAAGTACCTTAATCAAATGCTTTCTTGGGCCTCTGAAGAATCTAAGAAAGCATCTTAACTTGTAATCTAGGAGAGGTAACGCTACTCCCCCTCGCAAAAATCATTATACAATCTCCAAAATTATTTGATTTTTCTCCCTCACCCGGCGTTACCTCTCCTTTCTTTTTTAGGAGCATAGAATGAAAAGACCTAACGATATAGTCCAGGTGCTATTTGGCTCCGAGGCGAAATATAGTCGATGTCCAGCTTACTGTATCTATCATCACAAATACCTTACAGAAAAACAAATCAAATATAAAAACTGTCTTGGTAAACAGTGCAAGTGTTTGAAGAAGATAGAAGAACATAGGTTCTGGAAAGAAAGAGAAAAGAAAAAGGAAATGAAGAAAAGGAGGTCATTATGACTGATAAAAGCAATCTCATTTTTATAAACGAAGTACTTTCAGCGATAGATAGTTTTCAGCAAGATTATGGAACTTTTTGTTATTCAATAACAATACAATCTTATGCTTTTCATCATCAACTAACTGTAAATATTATGGATAGTGAGTGTTTGAAATCAACAAGATTTATTATTGAGCAAACATTATATGAACAGGCAGTAATTCCTTCTGAATATATTTACAACTTAATTAAAGAGAAAAGCGAAGAATTGGCTAACAAGGAGTAATTATGACACAAAAACAGCGTCACTATATTGAATTCATTCAAGAGTGGTCCGGCGTTCCATATCACGAAGGAGATAATATCTCTGACTATATAAACGCCAATCAAGATAAAGCACAACACGAATGGGAGCTGGAATGCCTTGCAAGAGAATGTGAACACGAAGATGCAGGAGATAGAGATTAAGGAGTAAAACATGTTGATATTTCCATTAAAGAAACAATGGTATGAAAAAATCAAGTCTGGTGAAAAGACGATTGAATACCGTGAAGTAAAGTTATATTGGATTAAAAGAATAAACAAAGCAATTCAAATACATAACTTTTCTCATAATTACACCGCAGTTGATTTTTCAAAGGCAGACGCATTAACAAAAAATATAATCTTTATCATCCCAATGCCTTGTTATTTACAGCTTGGATACAAACCAGAAACTCGCTTAAAAGCAAATATTACTAAAATTGAAGTCATTGTAAATGGCAAAGACACAGACCTTGCAATTGATAGACCTGTATATGCTATTCATCTTACTGATGTAAAGGAAAGAGATTAAATGAGATGTAAAGATTGCCCGGCACAGATTATCGAAGGTGGAAACGAATCTGACCCAACTACATATTATTACTGTTGGTATGGTGATGATTATGAAGATGAACATGGTAGAGATTTTGCTGATGGAACTTGGGGTTGTCTTAAAAGATTAAAGACAATTCAAAAGGACAGAGAAAAAGATTTTAAGGCTCAGCATCCTGAATATTATATCTAAGGAGTATTTATGATATTTTTACATACAGCAGATATTCACGCAGATAAAAAGCGTAAAGATGACGTAATCAAGCTGCTCGACATTTTCATCAAAGACGTTGATGAGAAGCACGTTGATGCAGTGCTGATTACAGGAGATTTCTGGGATCATGCAGTCGTAAATAATACTCCATTTGCTCAGATTAATGAGAAAATGAAAGAGTTGATTGCGAAAGTTCCTGTCTATATGATTTACGGAACTCCTCACCATGAGATAGCAAACTCTCTTGAAGTATTTAAGCTGCTCGGTGCTAACGTTGCAGATAAACCTACTCTGTGGACATTTGAGAAGAACGGAGAAAAAGTTGATATTCTTGGTATTCCGGAGCCTCGTAAGTCATTACTTCTTGGCAAAAACGCAGATGAAACCTGTAAAAACATCGACAACTATTTTGAAGATGGTTTCAAGGTAAAGCCAGAAAATCCTCTTATCATTATGTTTCACGGAGAAGTAAGTGGTGCGAAATATCCGAATGGCAAAGATGCTGTATCTGATACAAGACTTCATGCATCAAAGGTTGAACATCTAAATCCACTTTACGTTGCTTGTGGTCATATTCACATTCCGCAGGACGTTGGCAAGTTTCATTATGCTGGCTCACCTATCCCACTCGATTTTGGCGAACTTCATAAGCCTTCTTACAGTTTACTTACAGTAAAAGACGGAAGGTGTACTGCAGAGACAGTATTACTTCCGTTTCCTCAGAATCGTGTTGTAGACTGTGAGCTTGCTACATTTGAGGCTGTGTGCAAGATGAATCTTAAAGGTTTGAATGTGAAGATAAATCTTACTCTTACATCTGAAGAGAGGAAGAATTTTAATCATGCAGCACAGACTAAATTCGCTCTTGAATCTACTGGTGCAAATGATATTAAGATTGCAATTAAAACACAGTCTGTAAACGCAGTAAGATCAAAGGAAATTACGAAAACAACTTCGATTAAAGAAAAGCTGGCTATCTGGGCTAACTTAAACAGCATACAACTTACTGACGATATTTTGAATAAAGCAGAAGACATCCAGAACAACATGCTCATTAAATATACCTTCCCTTCTCACTCATTCGAGCTGATTTCTCTTTCTTTAAGAGGAGCAAAGGGTATTAAAGGTAAAGAGGAAATCTTCGTTGATTTCTCAAAATATGATGATGGCATCCTCGCCGTTATTGGACCAAATGGTTCCGGAAAATCTACTCTCATTGAGTTCGCTTCTCCATATCCTCAGTTGCTTACTCGTGGAGGTGCTTTACGTTCTCATTTCTATCTTAAAGACTCTCATCGCATTATTATCTACAAAGATGAGAACGGAAGACTTTACAGACTTTCAACTTTCCTGGCAGCACATATTGAATCTGGACTCGTAAAGTACTATGCAGAAACTTCTGATGATAACGGTGAAACATGGCAGAGTGTAAAAGACTGTGACGGAAACCTCGACACTTACAAAACCTACGTTGAAGAAACGTTCGGCTCTCTTTCAGTGTATCTTCGCACAGCATTCTTTACTCGTGGTAAAGTAAAAGGCATTTCAGATATTGCATCTGCTACAAAAGGCGAACGTATCGAGCTGCTCTCACAGTTGTTTGGTACTGACAATTTGTCTGCTATGCATGATATGACTAAGGAACGTATTAAAGACCTGGAAAAAAGTATTGAAATGTATTCCGGCTGTGAAGACACTGTTCTTGAACTTGAAGAGAATATTGAACGTCAAAACAATAACGAAGAACGACTTAAGAGAGACTTAAAGGAAGTTGAAGATAATCTCGTTAAAATTGACGATGAAATCAAAGCTACAAAAACAAGAGAGGAAGAGTTTAATAAGCAGTATGCGAAGTCTGGCAATTTAATCCAGTTGAAAGCAGACTCTGAAGACCGCTTCAATGAGCTTAACTCTCATCTTGAATCTCTGAAAGAGCACAAGATAAAAAATGATTTCTACAAACTTAATAAAGATAAGATTGCAGAATACAAAAAAGCGTATAAAGATTTTCAGCCGATAAACAAAAAGATTCTCGAAATAAGCAGTTCTCTTAAAGACCAGACAAACCTTGTACTTAATCTTGTCGAAGAGTCTAATAAACTTAAAGAACAGTTTGAAACAGAGGACCGTAAGTTATCTTCTGCAGATGACAGAATTAAACGAGCAAAGAATGATTCTTTTGAAATCGGTGATACATGTCCTACATGTGGAGCAAAACTTTCTGATAAAAAGAAGAAGGATTTGCTTAAGGCTCTTGATCATGTCAATTCTGAAATTGAATCTCTTGTCGAATGGAAAAAGCAGCAGGAAGTAATTACAAAGAACGCAAAGAAAGTCTATGTTGACAGTAAGACAAAACTGAAAAATGCAAGAGATAAACATAAAAAGTTACAGACTGAATATGATGAACTTGATGGACAGTACCAGGCAACTCAGTCTTATCTCGAACTTAATGCACAGTATGCAGCTTACATAGACTACGTTGAAGTCTCTAACCTTGAAACAGATATTGATAGAGTTGAAAGTGATTTGAAGAAGATACAGGATTTTCTTGAATCTCTTTCTGGTCTTGATATAGTTGATTTTAAGGCTGAACTTGATAATCTTGAAGGACAACGCAAGGAATGTGAAGAAGCAAGACTTCGTACATCCGTTGACCTTGCTACTACTCAGAATACACTAAAACAAGCTGAGGAAGCACTGGAAGTTGCAAAGCATAAAGTTTCAGAGATAAAAGGACTTTCAAAGAATCTAAATGATTATTATGTTCTTGAGAAAGCTTTTGCAAACAGTGGTATACAAGCACTTGAACTTGAAGCTGCAATCCCAGAAGTTGCTTCCTTGACAAACTCAATTCTTCAATCTTCATACGGAGATAAGTTCCAGGTTGCATTCTCAACTTTAAGACAAGGCAAATCTAAGATTGTTGATGATTTCTGTATCGATGTTACCAATACAGAGTCTGGATGGACAACTCCTATAGAACTGCTTTCTGCAGGTGAAAAGATTTGGGTTATTCAGTCACTCTATTTCGCTTTCTCAATTATCAGAATGCAGAGAACAGGCTTTAACTTCCAGGTACGATTCATTGATGAGTCAGACGGTGAACTTGATAGCGAAAAGCGACTTCAGTATGTAAACATGATTAAGTCTACACATGAGCTTGGTCACGCAAGACTTACGACACTCATAACACACTCTCAGGAATTGAAAGATATCCTTACCCAGTCTATTGAAATGTAGACAATTCAGTTTGTCTTTTACAATTTTAATTGCAATTCTGTTCCGTGATATTATTGTTGTTGCGGACAGCTCCTAAGATTTTCACACCACACTATTCGTCCGCAGTTCTGCCGTTCTGTAGTGTGGTGGTGGCCGGAGGCTCACAACCTCTGGTCACCTATATGGTCGATATCTCTTAAGTCGGCCAACTATTACATGTGGTACTCCATCGCACAGGGAGTTTTTCTTGCAAATATCGTTGATAGGACAAGAAATTAAACTGTGCTTTTTTTTATGAGGTAAATATGTCAAAGGTAATTTTCAAAGCAAAGGCAATGCAGTTTAAGAACGGAGCACTTTTGATTCCTGCCACTCCAAGAGATAAAATTATTCTTCAATCGTTCGCTGAAAGTTTAGGTAATAGATATGCAACTGTAACTGCAAACTTCAACAGAGCTACAAAATCATACGACCAGGTAAAAACAGTTTTTGCTTTAATCGGAATTAGATTTTTCATTCAATATCATCGTTATCCTACAGAAACAGAACAGGCTGTTCTCTATTCAAGGTTTTTATGGAAATACGCACCAAAAATGCCAGACCCTCTTAACCCGGAAGAAGAGATTCCAATTCCATTATCACAGATGTCAAAATCTAATGCTGCTATTTTTATCAGCGGCATTATGGCAGATATTTACGAATATGCCGGTGATGATCTTGTAGATACGACTGCAGTAGAACTTTCTCAAATCTTTGAAGAGTTTCACGCTGCTAACGGTTATGGTGTTGGTAATCCTATTGATTATGACGAAAATGGCAACTTGCTTTCCGAAGATAAATGGCGTGAAAAGAATCACTTCTCTTTTGCCTCTGGCGTAGTTACTGAAGATTTACAGCTCCATCACATACTCTCTCGTGGTAGTCATAGAGGTTTTAAGGACGAAGCCTGGAACTGGATTATGCTTACTGATTACGAACACAACCGCATTATTCATAACCGTGGTGGTTGGCAAAAGTTTCTTGAGATATATCCTCATTGTGCAAACAGAGTAAAGAATGCTTATGACACTGCCCATGAACTTTATCCTCACGAACTCCAGGTTGTATTTATTAAGCTTGGACTTATTAATGAATACTCAGATTCAATCGAAGAAACACCCTCTGAAACTCCAAATTCTGTAGAAAATTCACAGGTTTCTGCAGTTTCAGAGGAAAAAGAAGAGCTTTTAGCAGTTCAGGCACTTAAAGCTGCCGGACTTGTAAATGAAGATGAACAACCATATCAAGGAGATATTTTTTAATGGATAACACAGCTAAAAGAATAAAATTAAACTTCATAGCAGAAGAACTTCGAAAATCAAAATTACCGTTTATATATGACAAAAGAAATTGCATGATTATATTAAATGGTAAAGATTTGTGTTATGATATATCAGACTATCTACTCACCATATATGACAGGCAGGACAGTTTAATTACACAGTTAAGAAACAATATCATTAAAAGCGGTCATACAGAATTGTTTGAAAATATTATTTAATCTAAAAACAAATCTCTTTTATTATTGTCACAGAGGTGATTGATATGAAAAAACTCTGTGACCATTGCATACACTGTTACAAACCGGAAAGTATTAAAGATTTTTTTGACAAAACAATGAAGATGCCTGATATGTGTAAATGGGGCGTTGATGTATTCAAACATTTATTCTGGTTATGTGACTGTGACGAAGTTTCCAAGCGTATTCATACAAATGACTCAATGCTTATGGAACAGTGTATCAACCAGAACATTGACGGTAACTGTGAATATTTCAAAACTTCTAATGCAGAAAACATTGTTCCTTCCATCATATCAATTGAAGAACCTACCGAAGAAATCCGTGAAGGTGATGACGTATCTCTCGAAGTCACCATAACCCCTGCCACAATCCCTGCCGTTACTGAAGAACAGACAATCTATGTTGAAGAAGAAATCGTTGATGAAAATGGTGGACTTATCCTTGATGAAAACGGCCAGCCACAGTACAGAACCGTTGAGAAAACAGAGACTGTAGTAATCGTACCTGAACACGAAAACGACCAGGATATCACTTACAAATATCAGTGGTATAAAAATGGCCGTAAACTTTTCAAAGAAACAAAATCAACGATTACTCTTGATACATCCGCAGCTTCCGAGAATGTTTATAAATGTGAAGTATCACAGTACATTACAAACAACGGAGACGGCGGCATTAAATCAGCAGTCGTTTCAAGTAACGAAGTCACAATCAAAGTTATCGGCTTAAATCATATTATCCTGTCTCTTACAAAAGGAACTGACCCTACCGCAATCAATCTTCCTTTTACCCCTTCTCTTATCAAAGTTCCATATGCTCTTACCAATGGCTGGACCATTACCAACATTGAGGCCACAGACGGTGTAATCCTTACAAAAGATATTACTGACAAAGTAATACTTGAATGCACCGAAGGAATTACTGCTGAGTTTGGTGAAGGACTCGAAATCGGTGGTGAAAGCGGTGTAGTAAAACTTGTTTGGGATGCAGAATGACACTAACTGATATCGAAAAGATTTTAGGTATATGGCATCACAGACCAATCGATGCAGTAAAAGCTCTGGTTGACAAAATGCCATCACTAAAAGCAAAGACTTACAATGGTAAGTTGCACATAAACTCTCATCTGACTTGGGAAGAAGTTGAAGCAATAAGCCATCAGATGAATTTAAATCAACTTCAGATCATGTTGCTAAAAGAACATTATGAAGATAAGCCAGACCCAGATATTTATGAGATTCCAGGAACACACAAATTTCTCAAAGAATACAAAACTAACCCAGATATAAAATGTTGCAACACATGTAAGTTTTTAATTGGAATGACTGGCTCTCATAAAATGCCACAACCTTATTGTAAAGTTTATGAAAAATATCTTGCAAGTTTTGACGCAAAGGTTTATGAAGATTGGTGCTCAAGTTATCTTAAAGCCAAGCTACCTAAGCCTAGACAGTGGTACAAAGAGAATGCACCTATAAACTTAAATATGTATGGGGAAACTGGTACTATAAATGGAATAGACAACTCCAAAATGATGAACACTGAACGTTCAGTCAAAGGAGTTGTTGTTAGAGTAAATCAAGTCGGCTTTGATGATTAAACTACATCTGCAATAGTAAGGTCGTTTGTAACAGTTACGTTATGAACGATTACCAGCTTTGAAGACGGATACTCTGCAAGAAGTTCGATATATCTTGCTTTTGTTTCTGTTTCATCGCCAGCAAATACTACTCCTTCTTCAGAAGCATCGTACATAAAGTTCTTTGAACTTACCTTTATCAGAATTGAATACATAATTTATCCTCCGTTATATATTTAAGCGGAGTGTTAGTCCGCTTATTTATTAATTAGTACGTCTTTACTGTTCTAATCATTATACACTTCTGTTATACTCTCCACTCTCTAAAGAGTAGGGAGATTGAAAATATGTTATGGTGTCATAAATACTCCACATACATAAGTTGTTGTTGATGAAGGAGTAGACACCGTGATAGTATCACCACTTCTTGTAATATTAAGTGCTGATGTACCCGCAATTCTTACAGGAACAACCATACCACCCCATCCCGTTGCAATAGTATAGACAACACATGTTCCGTCACTTATTGTTGCAGATAATAAAGCAACTTGATTATCTTTTTGAGTCCAAGTCATTGGTGATGAACTATTTAAAATATGAATCTTAAATGCTGTACTTCTAAGATTCGTTAGTTCACTCTCTGTAACAAGTCTCTGCCAATCAGACCATCCATTAGTTCCGTTTACAGTTCTTGTATAAGTAAGATTTCTGTTACCACTTGTACAAACTGCTATCTGATAACCCTGTAACCAAGTTTGTTTAGTCGTGTCGTTGCTTTCTCGGCAAGTCATAACCGTATAGTACAGTTGTCCCGAAGACGTTTCTCTAGTTGTAGGAAGATGAGCCGTATCATAATCGTTTGCTCTGCAAAGACCGCAATAAGCGTCATTAATATCCGTATTTGAACCGAGTACAGTTGCACTTTCAAATGAATTTGTCACGAACTCAATTGAACGATTTGTAACTGAATTGAACGTTTCTGTACCTACAACCGATGCATTTGCAGAAAAGTCTCCTGTTGTAAAATCGTATTCATAACTTACATACATTCTGACTGACATATATGCAAAATTACAGTCTAAATAAATATGATAAGTTTCATTGTTTTCATTTGAAATAACAATCCTTGGCTTTCCAACAGATGTGTTTGACAAGTCTACGTCTGACCAACCTTTTACTCTTAATGCAGAGTTGCGTGACTGAATGTCGCAGTGGATTGTGCCTATGCCATCATCAAAGAAAACGTTTATATCGAGTGTAACCTGTTTGTTTGGACCGGAAGCACTGTATGGCAAGGTTCCAAGTTTAATGTATCTATCGTGAGAGCCATTAAAACTTTTTACATAATACTGAGCAATTCCGTTGTTCAACGCACTTAATGCACTTTCAACAGTGGTTTTGCTTACACCACCAACTGTGATTGGAGTAGTCAAGTCTTTCTTCTGATAGTCGTGCAAGTCAAATGCTTCACCCATAAGGTTGAACATAATATCGCTTGCACCAGCCTTGATGATACCTACGTTTGTTCCTGCCGAAATTGGTATATCTGCACCCTGTATGAACAGAGCAGAAGTTGTACCGCTGTCTGACATTTCGTATACGTTACCAACGTTTGCGGCAATAAGAAGTTCAGAAGTAAGTTCTGCACAAGTCAAATCACCACGAGGTGTGTATACAGAAGTAAGTGCCTGATTGATTGCGTTTGCTACTGCATTACTTTCTACGAGAGCGTGTGAGCCTGGACGTACAGTATCAGTTGTATCTTTCCATGTAAAGTCATAGTCTGCATTGGAAGCCTTGGAAAGTATCTGACCAGTTGTACCTGCACTTGGAACGCCTGGTCCTGCCGGTCCTTCTACGCCCTGTGCACCAGTATCACCCTTATCTCCTTTATCTCCCTTATCTCCTTTCTCGCCCTGAATACCCTGTGCACCAGTATCTCCTTTATCACCCTTGTCACCTTTAATACCCTGTGAGGCAAGATGACATACGAGAGAATATGGTGGAGTTCCGCTGCCAGTGTATCTGTAAATTGGATAACCGATTGAAGTTGAAGGGTCTTCTGGATCAAAATCTTCCTGCATTACCATGAACATCAAGCCAACTTCTGGATAATCAGAAGGGTCGAATTCAGAAATGTCATCAAGCTGTTTATAAATAAGGAACGGATAACCGTCATCACCTTTTGGACCTTGAATACCCTGTATACCTTGGATTCCCTGCGGACCAGTAGCACCAGTATCGCCTTTCGGTCCTTGGATACCTTGGATTCCCTGTTCTCCCTGTGGCCCCTGGATTCCTTGAATACCAGTATCACCTTTGTCTCCCTTATCTCCTTTGTCACCTTTTACGCCGTCTAATACGTCAAAGGCGTGGTTTCCGGAAGCATCAGTAATAACAACATGGTGTCCGCCAGTAATGTCTGTAACAACAACCTCAGTTGAAGTTCCGTCCATTACGTTCATCTGTGATGTATGTGAAGTGCCAGAGTTATCTACCCAGAGGAATGTGATTTTATGTCCACCAGTGATATCTGTAATCGACTGAATCTGACAAGGTTTTCCAGCTACAGCACCAGCACCCTGCATAGAATCATCAGTGTATTTTTTGCTTAATGCAAGAGCAATTGTATCCATTTTCTGCCTCCTACTGTTTAACCCACTCAGTAGTTGAGGCGTTATACATATACAATTCTCCGCTGTCTACGCAGTAAGCAGAAGAGCCTGTTGCGAGGTCTGAATAAATTGGAAGTTTATCAACGTCTGCAGAAAGTCCAAAATACTCTCTAATCTGCAGAGTTCCATAAGTGTTATCTTTTGTAACTTTTGAGCATACCCAACTACCAAGGTCAGTAGCCGATTCGTGTCCGTCAATCATATCATTCCCCCTTTTTGGAGTTCTTTAAGAGAGAGAATAATAGCAAAAAAAGAGTAAATTAAACGTCTTCTATGAAAATCCCACCCCATAAATGAGCTTCGTATAACTTATGAACGGCAGCATCAGCCCAGTCTTTTCTATCGTACTCACCGGCCAATACTGCATATTTTCCATCTTTACATTTATATATATGTGGATTCGAGAATAATTTCGGTATCTTTTTAAGAGCAGCCTTTGCTTTTTGCTCTGTGTTATGAAATTCAAAAACTACTTTGAATCTCATTTCTTACTCCTTATATATTTCTGCATATCTAATATCTTAATTTTTGGACACCCTTCATATTCCCAATCCCACACAAAGAAACAACTTACAATCATTCCGCACTCTACCTTACCGTCTATCTCTGGTTTATCAAAAGCAATCATGCGGTCAAAAATTAAACACCACTTGAGTCCTCTCCATAAGCCGTTTACGTTTCTATTATGTGCACCAAAGAAATTAGGCTTACCAATAAAGAATACATACTTAGCCTGTAGTTTTGCTTTCTTAAAAAAATCATCGAAGAGTTTAAAAGGCGGATTTGCTATGATTACATCGTATTTAGTAAGGTCTTTATAAGTTCCATCTTCATTCTTAGCAAGAAAATCATCACCATACATAATGTCTTTTTCAGTAATGTTTGTATAACCGTACTTACGAAGAATATTACCTATTCGGTAATGTCCGCAGCATGGATCAAATATTCTTGCGTTTTTATCTGGATAGAAAAAGTTGTTTTCAAGAAGTTCGATTAACATTGGACTTGGAGTTTCATAAAAGTCTCCTGCCGGTCTTTCTGACTCTGGTTTTCTATTTGCGTATGCTTTTCCCTTCATGTACTGTCATCTCCCAAACTTCTTTAGCAATTTCAATTCCATAGATACCTTTTATATAAATAAAAGCCTTTTCATCACCGACATCAGATTGTTCTGCCATAATACAAAATCTTTCTAAGGCATCATGTAATTCACTCATTTCAACCTCTGAGTATTTGCATACACAATCATCTGATTTGCCAGGTCCTTAGACTTAGCTGCGTTTTTATCACAGACGTTGTTCAGAGGACAGCGTTTACATTTAAGTCCAGAGCATCCGTGTTTTGAAATGTGTTCAAGAACGACTGGAACATACTCTCTCAACAAAGCCTCTTTGGTCATGTTAGTCTTACCAAAACGTCTTGCTGCCTTTGCAATCAAATCAGAATCATTCATTATTCTGCACCTCTATGTATCTTATCTTCGATTTCCTGTTCATGAAATTTCTTTGTCTGCTTCTTCTCACAGTCTTTAATTACCGACTGAATCATTTTCATAGACTTAATAATATGGTCACACCATGCATAAAGCTGGTCGGATTCAACTTCAAACTCATCTACTGTCTGAGCCAAAGCATTAAAAATTGTAGTTACTCCACTGTCATGAAAAGTATTTCCAATCGGTGTTTCATCTATCTGTTTGATAATCATAAACAGCTCCTAAAAAAAAGTTTGCACAGTTTCCCTCGCTGTCCTGCCAACGACATTTGCAGCTTAGACACCCTGTGCAATGGTGCACTCATTACGAGTAAAGAACGATGTTTAGCCTCGCTGTTACCGTGGGAGAGTAAGTAACAGCTATAACCAGAGGCAGGACTCGAACCTGCGACATTCTGAAGATATTTCTTCTTGCTCTAACCGCTGAGCTACTCTGGCAAATTGTATTAACGATCATTCACTTTTTGCCTTACCATTACTGTTCATCAATCCTACATATAGAATACAGCCTGGTGTGTGATTCATTATGAGTTCTACACTTCTGTTGCCATAACAATGAATGAGGCATTAACGGTCATCTCCTTCACCTTTAATCACATTACGTTCCCTACGAGATGTCAGTTTGTCGATATTTGTCTGCATCACTCTCTCCATGCTTACATTGAGAAGAGTACAAAGCTCTGCAACAAACCAACACACATCACCAAGTTCCTTCACGATTGCTTCTTTGCGTTCCTCATCGATAACACCACCACAATCACGAACTGCCTTAGCAAACTTTCCAGAAACTTCACCGGCCTCTTCAGCCAATCCCATTACTGGATAACAATAATCTATACGGACTGCAGAATCACCCTTGCTTACGAACGGCATTTCATAATCAGCAAAACTGTGTGCCTGCAACTGATATTCATTAATATTCATTTCCTTCCTACCCTAATATGTACCTTTTGACATGGCGTTTTTCATGGAATCTATTTTCAACTTCAATCATCTCTGATGAAATCTTGATGTTTTTATCTTTCAATTCCCAGATGCGAGCTGATAAGCGGCTCTCTCCAAGGTCTACGAAAGCCTGGAGAGAGGTTATCGAACCGAACTGGACGAGATAGTCGAATACCCTTTGCTGGGTTTTGTTTAACTTAATCTCATCCATAAGCATCAATAAGGTATGTCTTCCGGAAATCCTTCAGATGAATTAAATGAAGGAACTGACGAGCCGTTAGAATTGTTAGAGCCAGAATCTTTTGTGCCCCACGCAGGAACAATCTTGTCAGCATAAAGATAATAGGTAGACTGTTTCTGTCCGTCCTTTTCCCAATGCTCCTGGACCATCGAACCATCAATAGAAATCTGAGTTCCTTTCTTCAAGTGATTAACATAGAAGTCTTTCTGCTTTTCACCCTTTACCCATATCTTGAAGTAAAAGAACGAAGCCTCTTCATTCCACTGATCACCTTTCTTTACAGAACGATTAGAAGCAAAGCATCCAGAAATAAGATAAGAATTGTTGACGGCCTTGGCATCAACGTCTTTCACCACACGACCTGTGTACATTGAATGATTGATATCTGCACTCATAGTCATTTCTCCTTTTATTAGTAAATCTTGAGTACAGAATAATTCAGAAAAATTTTTCTCGCATAAAAGTTATGGACAAACTGAATTGTATAAATAACTGTTTTTGTAACCTCTTATGACCTTTCGTTAGTCTCTTACTAACCGTAAAAACTTTTTTCCGCTTGTAGTTGAAAAAACTAGAAACCGTACAAATTAATAAAAATATTTTTAAGGCTTATTGTTGAGGTATGGAATATTTTGAATTACATGTAGAGACTCCGGCGAAAAAAAACAGCAAGATTATGAATACTAAGACTCATAGAATGTTTCCTTCGAAGCGTTACCAGGAATGGCATGACTATGCTGCACTTGCTTTGAGACCTAAGATTCGAAAATGCATTGAGGATAAGTGTTATATCGTATTAGTCTTTAAACACGGCGATGCAAGAAGACGAGATAGTGATAATGGAGTCAGTTCGATATTTGATGCATTAGTGGATTTCAATGCCTTAAAAGATGATTGCTGGCAGATACTTAGAAATCACCATGTATTTAATGCTTATGAAAAAGGTGAACCAAGCTGCCAGGTTTATATTTTCGAACCAGATGAACGAGAAGATTACAAACGAATGGTCTTGAATTGCATTGACGAATACGAGTAATTAATTCAACCTACAATTCAAGTGGGTTCAAGTGGATTATGAATTATAACAATGTTACGCTAAATAACATCTTTTACTTTTCTAAGGAGGTGTTCGATAGTGTATCACATTGTTCAGCAAGGGCATCAATTATTGATTTATAATCATCTTTTGCTTTTCTGTAATGCTCTAGCAGTTTTAATTCTCTAGTTGAAATATCAAACCCAGAGTCACACTTCCCTGTCATAAGGTAATCAAGAGAAACACCCAAAGTATCCGCTACCTTTTTAGCTACATCAACCTTAGGATAAGAACCGTTTTTCCAGCCGTTAATAGCCGCGCCAGAGACTCCAACCTGATCACCCAACTTATTCATTGAGATGTTCTTCTGCTTAGCAATGTCTTCACAGTTTTCAAAGAAAAAAAACATATATACCTCTAAACATTCTTGGTTATATATTAACTTTTCTTAATGTTTTTGTTGACATGTTAACCAATATGCTATATTATAGTATTAAGTTTAGTTAATAGCAAGGATTTTTTATTAACCAAACACTCTTTCAAGTCTGACTATAGCATATCAGATATTGAGAGAAAAATCAAAATAAATACAAACTAGTTTGTACATCACTCGTAATTGTAAAAAGTAGTAATGATTTACAATTAATCGATTTCTCGTGGCTGATTACCACTAGATGTTGTTGGAGGGTGGGAGACTTCATCAACCTTCCCATCCATATTTTACGAACCGGTTCGGATTCAACTAATGACTTGAAGATAGGAGCCTTTATGTCACAGTGTGTTGAAGACGGATTTAAGATTGTCAATGTTGACAACGGAAAACTTGAAAAACTAAGGAGAGACAGTAACAACCTCGATACTGGTGCATTAAAGATTTTAGAGAGCCTTGATTTATTCTGCGAAGACTTGGCAGACAGTTGCGAATACGCATCGCAAATCAGCTATCAGAAACTTTTTGATTCTCTAAGAACTGTTATCAGAAGTGCTTACGAGAATGAAAAGATTCGTAATGCAGTAATGACAGGCGTTATCCAGGATACACCAAAGAGCGAAATTAAAAAACAAACAGTTAATATCACTGAAAAGACTTGTGGTGCTAGAGACAAGGAACTTAATGAAAGCGAAGTCAGAGAGTTTTCTTGCAGTCACACTTTAGCAGAGTCTGCAGCACACTTTGGAATTACTAAAGAGCAGATGAAGAACTATGTGAACTGGCATGGAATCAAATACGTCAATGACAAGTCTGGTCGCAAGAACTCTTTAGATAAAGAAAAAGTCTTAAAGGTTTCAAACGAACTGACAATTAAAGAACTTGCAGCTTTGTTTAATGTAAAGGTCGGAACAATGGCTAAGTTCTGTGACAGAAATAATATTCCACACAAGAGGAGGAATACTAATGTTTAATCCAAAGATTATTTTGGGTTATAACGAACCCAACGGCGTGAGAAACCGTTGTGACATGAACGCAACAAAACAAAGAACCCTTTATCAAGGTGGCTTAGTTACAGTCTTGTTGCGTTGACTGTCTCGGATTCTCAGCCGAAGCCACTTTGGTAAAGGGCTTTTTATTTTTAATTTAAGAGGGAAAAAATTATGAATCAAATAGAAAAGATGTATTGGAATAGTCTGCTAGAATATCTTTCAACTTTCAAATCAGATACTTTTGTATTTAAAAAAGACTGTTGTGAACACGATTCACAGATTTCTGTGAAATACGATAAATTTGATAACGGAATAGAAGTTTATGATGATGAAAGTGGTGCTTACCAATGCCCTGCATCTATAAACGTAATAGCAGAATGTAAAGGCATTAATTTTAATGCAGGCTATAGTTCAACGATATCAATTATGTTTGGCGATTGTTCTTTATGGGGAAGAAAAGTAGGCAACTACGAACCTGATTTCATAATATCAGTTTTAGACGAATACTCTATGCAATTTGTTATTGAAATAGACGGTTTTGATTATCACGATAAGACAAAAGAACAAGCTGCAAAAGATAAACAACGTGATCGACTTTTTCTCAGACATGGTTTCATTCCTATCCGCTTTGCAGGAACAGAAGTTTACAGAAACGCAACGGATTGTGTAAGAGAAACTATGCAAATAATTATGGAAGTTGTTTGTATGAACAAACTGCGTGATGCTGATATGGAAAACTGGGGTATGCATTTAGCTTTTGAACAACAGGAGAGAGCATAATGAGTGAAAATAAACGATATTATTGGTTAAAGCTTCAAGAAACCTTCTTTGAAGATGATACTATTGATTTTATTGAAAGTCAGGAAAA
>Ga0310690_10004515_pt1 | contig 19689 bp, 10 predicted proteins | sample AusTroGonzalo_MG_2_FD_207661 | JGI IMG/M metagenome (GOLD analysis project Ga0310690, IMG submission 207661) | Bovine rumen microbial communities from tropical cattle in Woodstock, Queensland, Australia - Gonzalo_04 (v2) (version 2) | ecosystem: Host-associated > Mammals > Digestive system >...
ACGCTTAGCAGTACACCCCAAGGCATTCATACGCCCCAGCCCGTCGGCCGGCTCATTAGGAGGCGTGGCACGCAAGACCCGTGAAACCATTGTTCTCTGTGAAGCCGCCGGTTTTGACAAGATATTCGTTGAAACAGTCGGTGTAGGTCAGAGCGAGACCGCGGTCCACTCTATGGTTGACTTCTTTTTGCTCATCCAGTTAGCCGGCACAGGTGATGAACTGCAAGGCATCAAACGCGGCATAATGGAGATGGCAGACGGCATCATAATAAACAAGGCCGATGGTGACAACGCACCCAAGGCCGAACTTGCCGCCAACTCATTCCGCAACGCGCTGCACCTGTTCCCGCCATCGGAAAGCGGCTGGACGCCCAAGGTGCTCACCTACTCCGGATTCTACGAATACCGTATAAAAGAGGTGTGGGATATGGTATGGGAGTACATCGATTTTGTAAAGAAGAACGGCTATTTCCAGTACCGCCGCAACGAGCAGGCCAAATACTGGATGTATGAAACAATAAACGAATCGCTCAAGAACGGATTCTATAATGATCCGGAAATATCGACCCTTCTGACCGAATATGAAACTCAGGTTCTTGGCGGCCAGCAAACCTCATTTGTTGCCGCACGCCGGCTTCTGGACCTCTACCGTTCCAAGAAATAGTACAGACAGGGAGTAAAATCAACCCTCTGCAATCATAGTTAATAAGGATGTCTGCCCAAGGCCAGGAACAAACGGGCCTTTAGAGTTTTTTTCCAATGCTTATAACGCCCCATAGGGGTTAAGTTCTTATGATAATACGTTACCTCTATCTTTCTGGTAGCATATAGTCTATAACCCTTCTTGATTATTTCTCCATTAAAGGGTACATGTTCACACAAGCATGCTGAAACATTCTTAAGTTCAGGCGTTTGCAGAATGTCAAACTTCAGGTCACGAATCGCCTCCCAACGATAGATTCCTATCCCATTGAAAGCAGAGCGGCACGGCAAATAATCACGGTCCCTAAGCAAACTGTTGAAATACCATGACGTCACAATATGATATTTACGTGAGATAACCCACTTCCCTGTTTTCATCGGATCCACGCCATCAGGAACAAAAGCATACGAATCATACTGGAATTGCGGTACCATTTCTGTTCCATCCGGTTTACTGTAAAGGAAATGACCGCTCGCAAAGAGTGCACCCCAGTCATCAGGAACCTGACGAATGGCATCTATGACATCTTTGGGCGAAAAACGCTCCACATCAATGTCTATAAAGCAAAACAGATCCGGTTCAAAACGGCTACGCACCTCATCCAGCACCCTGTTCCTGAAGCGGACCATCTTCTTTATGCGATACACGCTTTTTTCAGGATACGGTAACTTTACACTCTTTTGGGGAATCGTTGTCTGATGGGTAGTCTCACAAATTGCTACTACATGGTTATTCCGGGCCGACCACTCCTTGAGCATATCTGCAGTACCATCCTTGCTGTCATTCTCATAGACTACCACATGATAATCCTTGAACGCCTGGCCTATCTCCTCCACACGAGCCATATTGCATTGGAGACTGGCCTTACAATCTCTTGCCAGTATTCCAAATACAATAGTCAAATTCTCTATCGCTGCAGACATAACAAAAGAATATACCCTATCGTAGAAGTATTTTGTAACAAAGGTAATTATAGTTAATGATTCCTCAAAAAATAAACGGCGATTCAAGTTCAAAAAGTCTCGGGTTGACTCTGAGAACGCACTCAGAATACTACGTAAAGACAATTATTTAACGTTTGCATATCGTAATTTAAAAAATTTTTAGACCTTTGTAAAATGTGTGCATTTCACCCCCTGGGGCCATTATTCATTGCCAGATTACTGACTCCATTGATTTTAGGTAATAACAAAAACATATAGGTTTATGACCGCAATATTTAAGAAAGGACTTAAATGGCACAGTATGGTTATGCTGGCCACAGTTTTCCTGTTTTCCTTAATGGCTCAGCCGGTTCAGGCTGCAAACGGAGAGTATGATGATCCAAGCAAGGCTTTCACCTGGTATTCCAAAGGACCGGGCGTGATTCACCTCAAGATCAAACTCTGTGATGACAGCGGCCGCAGGACAATCCATCAGGCCAAGTTGGGCGTCAGCATAGATGGCAAAGACATCAATTGCATCTACGTTGAAGAAAGTAGCAGTGGTACAAAAGAATACATCAGAGGTCATTTCGGCAACCTGCTCTCCAATGAGTCATTGCTCTTTATCACCAATGACAATCAGTGGAAACCCCTGTGTTGGATAAGCGGGACCAGTGACCAGCATGACGTGGTCCGCGAGACACCTAAGGAATACGGTGACGGCTATGTTGAGTTTGACTGGTACTATCCGGTGCGCTTTGCAGGCAAGAAAGCCACTTTCTATGTACATGATGCCAAGTTGTGGGATCTTGACAAGAACGTCAGTACCGATTACAGCAACAACATAGGTACTATGGAATTTGATGATATCAGTTTTGAGACGTACGATGTAATGCCAAGCACTGAACCTGCCGATGCGGCAACCATACAGATTCCTTTCACCTCTGACCGCCCCATCAATTATGTGGATGCCACATATACCAATGAATACGGCATACAGCAATCCATACCTCGCATAAACATGGATAAGAATACCTATTTCGGTTTCGTAAAACTACCTGCAACTGAAAAGGTGACAAATCTTATCATAACTGCCAATGTAAGGTCTGCTACAATAGACAAGAGCAATCTGCCCAAGAGTAGCTGGCCGTCAACTCTGGATGGAGACATTGTCAAGACCATTGACAAGATTCCCGTCATACATAATCCGCGCCTGCTTAAGGCTAACGTTGACAGTGTGGGTGCCGTGGTATTGCAATGGAAGATATCTGATCCGGATTTAGAAGACCTGTTGGATGGTGACATATTCCAGATACAACGTTCTCTTACCGGTAAGACGGAGGACTTTGAGGATCTGGAATCAGATGTAGTGTTTGACAGCAAGACAGAGGAGTACGCTTTCAGAGATTCCACGCTCATGTCAACACTGGCAGCCAATCAGATAGACAAGAAACTGGGCATACCGCTTGTACGCTATCGCGTGTTCCGTGCCACGACCAAAGAGCTTTGGGGAATGGAGAAGAATCCAACCGTAGCCTATGTGCAGCCTCAGTTTGCCACACTCGCTCTCCTGCAGCCCACAAACGCCACAGTTGCGTGGAGTGATAAGGAGGAGCACACGGTAAAGGTAAAATGGGACTGGATGAAGAATGACGCATCACATAACTACGTTTGGGATAAACGTGCTGAGATGAAGGTTTTAATAAAGATGTTCGGCCGCAACAAACAGCTTATTGACACCCTTGTCACTACGCTAACCGAGGCTCAGTTCCGTTCACGCGAAGCCGAATTGACCCTTAACCGGTCATGTGTCACATACCAGATGAGCCTTGTCGTTGATGGCGGCAGATCACCCATCGGTAATGGCAGCGCTGAAATCTTTGTCCTAATCAACAACTTTGAAGATTACACCAAATATACTTATAATCTATGGGCAAAAGGACGCGGAAGATTGAGTAAGGCCATTCCGAATGCAATCATGGCCACAGACATAACACTGGATGAAGATTTGGATGCCAGTCACTATCTGGGTTATACTTTCGGTACCGAAGCCAGTGACCCCTTCACGGGTAACTTTAACGGAAACGGCCATACACTCACCGTCAAATTCCCGTCAATAAATAATATGGATGCTGTAGCTCCTATCCTGCACGTTGCCAACGGTGCTGTCATAAGCAATCTTACTACAGTAGGATCCTACGATGCAAATCAGAAATATGCAGGCGGCATAGTGGGACAGGCCGATGAAGGAACAGTGTTCATAGAAAACTGTACCTCAAGATTCAGCATAAACTCCATTTATGACGGAGAGGGTGAACACGGTGGAATAATAGGATTGGTTAAGGGTTCTTCATACATTCATATCACCAATACCCTTTTCAGCGGTGTGATTAAATCACCTTCTGAGATATTCACGGCAGCATGCGGCGGTTTTGTAGGTTTACGCGAATCAGGCAGCTTTGCCATGATAAGGAACTGTTATTTCGACCCCAAAGGCCTCAATGTGAATTATGACGGATCGGCAGTATTCATTCGCAATCAGGACAACGATGGCATTTATGGCCTGATTGAAGGTTCTTTTTATAAGACAATCATGGGAACCGCTCAGGGCAAGCAGAGTGACAGCGCCCCTGACAACTGGTACTGGAAAGACGGAACGCCTCAGGTAAAACAGGTAGAGTTCTCTACGCCGGTATCCGGTAGCGTAACCCCGATAACAATGCCCGATGACCAGTTCTACTATGAGAATCTGGGCCATATCAACAAGGAATCCCTAATTGCCACGACGCTGCAAAGCTCCGTGCTTCTGACATGGGAGAATGCTGACGAGAGATCTGTTGATTATTATGAAGTCTGGCGCCGTGACGTATTGATGAAAGACTCAATACGCCTGGCTACTCAGCTGATTGACATGCAATATGAGGACAAGACCACATCGCCTACCCACAGCTATGTATATTTTGTACGCGGTGTCAACAGTTGCGAGGGTTTGACGTATGAGGATACCAAATGGGTAGAAGGCAATTGCGTACAGACAGGACGGGTATCAGGTTACGTCCGTTTCCCTGACGGCACAGGCATACCCGGCGTAACAGTCTATATCAGCGATGGAGATAATAATACTGTTGAGGTCAAGACCGATGAACGCGGTTACTTTATGAAAGAAAACCTGCCCTATTGGAATGAAGGCGGCGAGAGTGCATACTCCATATTGCCTAAAGTATCGGGCTATGACGGAACGCGTTCCATTACTTTCGGCACCACGCCAGGAAGCAATACCGTGGGAGGCGTTGAGTTCCTTATTGAAAAGAGCGTCAAGTTCTCAGGATACGTAATGTACACCGGGACAAGCATCCCTGTACAGGGAGTGTCATTCCTGGTTGACGGTCGTGAGATACAAACCGCATCGGGCAAAGTGACCAGTGACCATGATGGCAAATTCTCATTCCGTATGCTCCCAGGCATGAAACATAGCATACAGGCTGTAAAAGACGGACACATATTCCATCAACATGGTTTCTATCATGCTGATTCTGACACCGCCAAGAAAGAATATGAATTTACCGTTGACGTAGCCAACATCTATTTCTATGACGACACCCGCGTAACGCTCATAGGACGTGTAGCAGGTGGCAGGGAACAAGGAGATATCCCGTTAGGCAATTCACTTAGCCGTAACAATCTGGGCGATGACCTGAAAATGGTGTTCGTCCTGGAGGGTGACAATGCTTCACGTCTGGTATTTGACATAACAGACCGCACCAAGAAGGAGCGTGACGAGGTATTCATACACAATGCACATGACAACAAATATGCTTATCAGACAAAGGTTCACACCACTGAGCACCGCATGGAGGTTACACCCGATGTACATACCGGTGAGTATATGGTCAAGCTGCCGCCTGTAAAATGGAAGATCCAGCAGATTACCGCCCGCGGCTATGCAACCCTCTTCCAGGATGGACAGACAGGCGATGTAATTGACCTGACAGACTCCATAACCTTGCACACCGACCATTTCAAGGGAGCCTGGGCTACTGCTGAAAAGGATTCCGTACGTGACGTTGACGTAACTTACCATGCACAATACAACCGTATCTACCGTTCACCGGTACTTCTGGAACGTAAGCAGATAGGCTATGACAAGTTTGAATACTTTGGTGAAAAGAACTACACCATGCGTCCTCTTGTAGGAGATAAGCAGCAGATTCCCGTAGCATATCCCGTTACCACCACAGATCCCAAGACAGGAAAGGAAACCATAAAGACGGAATATACATTCGGCTATCCCGTGTTCAGCACAGACCGTGGCTACTCCATCAGACTTTCTGCTCTGGAGCGATACTATTACAACAACAATGAAAACAGCGACACTGTTGATGTGGTAAAACTGGACGGTGGTTTTGTAACCATCCGCAACGGCTTGATAAGCGGTACAAAACGTGACACACTCACACTTGACAGGAACGGTGAAGGAACCTATATCCTGCGGGCTGCGCAGCTGCCATACCTCCTGACAGGCAAAAGCGCACTCTGCACGGTAACCTTCACCATGCTTCGCGACGGTGTAACTTATGAAGGAGAACCTTTAAAGGCATATACCTTCAGCCAATATGCAAAGCCGGGATCCAAAGACATCATGAGCGTCAACAAGCCAATATTGGTAGATATCCTGCGTGACCCGCCCGGAAGCGGATCTTCAGCTAAACTCAGTAAGGGTTCTACCCTGAAACTGGCCTACCAGATGGATATGTCCTGGAAAGCCGGACTGACACTGAATGTTTCAGTAGGATCAGGTCTCAAAAACTATACCGGTATTGTTGCCGTTGCTGCCGAGTATGGTCTCATCAATGATGCATCGTCATTGTTCAACACAAGTTTTGACCTGATATTCTCAGGCAGTGGCCAGCGTGCATTCTCATATACCATGACACTGAATGAAGACATATCGACCGATGGCGGAAGCACAATGGTAGGTGCTGATGCTGACCTTTATATGGGTATGGAAACAAATATGTTCCTGCGTCCCACAGTGGCCGTCCGCGCCATCAATGACTCGGTATTCAAGGCCAGCGGAGGTGCCTTGGCAGCCGGATACATGGTAGAGATTGCAAGCGGACGTGACCAGAATGACAGCATATTCCATCTGGTTAGGGATGAAGTGATCGGTTACGGTCAGAAACTCAGCTCCACCTTTGTCCATTCGCAGCAATATATCATAAAACAACTCATCCCCAATCTGGCTCAGCAGTGTAAGTCTTTGATGTTTACTGGCACCAAAGAACAGGCCAAGCAGTTGGCAAATGCCACAGGCAGTCCTGTCTATTTGTCTCTTCGCGATGTCGATGATGAGGACTTTGGCATGCTCAATACCCAAAAAGAGTATATTGATGGTGATGAGACTTGGGAGTATGTATATAACACCACTCTCACTGTGCCCAAGAAGGGTCTCAACTACCTGATTGTTCTGCCTGACAACCATAATGGAGCTCAAGAAGACAAGGTCAAGGAATACTGCGAAGCCATGTACACATGGATAAGCATGATAGCCCGCAACGAGAAGGAGAAACTTGAAGCTACCGATAAGATGAAGAACTTTGATATAGATGGTGGCGCATCTATCTCATACAGCGAGGATTTTGCGGCTGAGTATTCCAACACATCGGCTTACAACTGGATATTCTCAGACTACACTCACAATTATTTTGCCAACCCCGATCCTGACGATCCCGATGCATACAGCCATGGAGAGAGGGCCGAAGCTGCACTGTCATCCATAGCAGGCATTCTTGGACCCACAGCAGCCAAACTGGTATTCTCTTTGCTAAGCAACTCCAAAGCCCTTAAGGGTGGAGAGACTTATGCCAGACTTGAGAAAGAACCCCGTGCTCTTTCTCAATTCGATATGAATTTTGTAGGATACAAATGGAAATTAAGCCTGACACCGACATTGGCTTATGGTGTCACTCCCAAGAATTCCGAATCCAGAAAGTATAACCGCAAGGAGACCTTCAACATAAAGATGGACAAGAAATCACATCTGGATTTTGACGTCTATTATTCAACGGTTCTTGATTCACGTGACGAAACATCGGTCGATGGCAAGACTGACATCTTTGTTGAGGAGAATTTCCTGAACAGCGTTGATTATGTGGAATATTTCATTGACCGCGACGTTGGCGCCAACGATATTATCCATGACATGATCAAGCCTCGTGGCTTTATATATCGTACCCGAGGCGGTGCCACAGTACGTACTTGGGAAAACGAGCGCAAGACCATGTTCTATCGCGCAGGTACCGTACTTGACGAGCGTACCAAGAAGATTGAGAATCCTGTCATCAAGATGGACAAGCAGAGTATCAGCGGCGTACCTATTGATGAGCCCGCCCGATTCAAAATATACATGACCAATGAGAGCGAGCAGCCCGAAGCCATTGGCGGTGCACTGCAATACTATACACTCTATCTTGATGGAAAGAAGAACCCCAAGGGTGCTAAATTGACCATTGACGGTCTGCCGCTCTCTACCGACGGAATGACCATAAAGGTACTTCCTGGTGAAGTGACTGAAAAAACCCTTGAGGTATGGGCATCAGAGGACTTTGATTATGAGGATCTCATTGTAGGTATCATATCACCGGGTGACGTACAATGTGTCGATGAGGTATCATTCTCTGTTCATTACCTGCGTCAAGCCGGGTCAGTGGAGATATCCACACCGGGTGACAAGTGGATAATGAACACAGACGCACCTTTTGATTCCATCAGAGGGTGGTATCTGCCGGTTATCATCAGTAATTTCAACAAGAACCAGTATAACTTTGACCACATAGAATTCCAGTATAAGGAGTGTACGCGCGGTGATGATTACTGGACCAACCTGTGCGGTTTCTATGCTGATTCCACATCATACAGAAACGCTTCAGGCACCAAGGACATGATTCCTGAGAACGGATATATACAAACCAAGTTCTACGGCGAGGGTCAGGTAATGGAAAAAGCGTATGACCTCAGGGCTGTGTTGTTCTGCCGCAACGGCAACAGTTTCCTTACCAACTCATCAAAGGTACTGTCAGGTATCAAGGATACCCGTCGTCCGCAACTGTTCGGATCACCTGAACCCAAGGATGGAATATTGGGAGCCGGTGAAAACATCATTTTCAATTTCTCTGAACCCATAGAGCATAACTACCTGCAGTCAACCACAAACTTTGAGGTACTGGGTGAGACCAATGAGACGGCCATTCAGGAAGAACCGTCTCTGCTGTTTGGAGGAAAAGGCTACGCACAGAGTGAGGCACGCCGTAACTTTGCAGACAGGGATATAACCATAGAGGTTATGATCAAACCCTCTGATACACTCCAGGCAATGCCTATCTTCTCACATGGTACTGACGGTAAGCAGTTACAGTTATGGCTTACTAAAGAAAAACATCTCAAGGTGATTGTTGACGGTGTTGCGTTGACAGGTGATTCAGTAATAAGCACTGACTCCTACAGCCAGGTTGCCCTGGTTCTTGACAACAGCCATAAACGTATCTCCATTATCGGTGAGAACTTTAAGAACACGCTTGACAGTGTAGTATATAAAGGATATGGCCCACTTATTTTCGGTTCTACCAACCAAACTGATGTACATGACCGTCAGTTCTATAAGGGACGTATGCTTCAAGCCCGCGTATGGAACCGTGCCATGGACGCACTCACCCTGAATATGTACGGTAAGAAACTGCTTACCGGTTATGAAATGGGGCTCATTGATTATTATCCCATGAATGAAGGTGAGGGCCAATACGCCAATGACTATGCACAAGGCGCCCACCTTACACTCAAGGGTGCCACATGGGCACAGCCACGCGGTATGTCACTCAAGATTGACTACGATGAGCCCGGGCGTGAAGTGAAAGGCATGAAACTGCGTTCAGAAAGATTCAGCCGCACTGATGAGCAGGATTATACACTCATGTTCTGGTTCAAGACTGACTCCAAGGGACGTGGCGCCCTGCTTAGCAACGGTGCCGGACGCGCTACCGATACTGATGCACGTAACAAGTTCTTTATAGGATTTGAAGGCGATTCACTTATATATCGTACAGCTGGAAACCAATATGTCCTGGGTACGACACAGAGTGACGATGCATGGCACCATTATGCCATGACAGTGAACCGTTCAAGACAGGTAGCAAACATATATGTAGATAATAAACTCAAGGCATCATTCTCAACTGAGGACCTGGGCGGAATGACCGGTGAGAACTTCTACTTAGGCAATATGGTTTGGTTTGAAGCAGGTCCTAATGATGACGTACTCCATCAGTACAATCCGCTCACAGGTTACATAGACGGTATATGCCTGTTTGAACAGGCCCTGCCGCCTACCCTAATAAAACGTTACAGTGAGAAGTCTGTAGGAGGCAGTGAGAAAGGACTGATAACTTTTGCCGGATTCAACCGTCAGGAACGCATGTCTGACAACAGTTTTACTCTACAGCCATACGGTTTGAGCCAGAAGATTTACTATGATCCAGACACCGGTGATAAGACGGCACGCGCAGACACCATATTCTGCGATCCTCTACAATACGTAATGGACCATATTGACCATGAGATAGGTGCGCCAATGCAGGCATATCAGGAACTGCGTAACCTGAACTTCAGTTTTGTGGGCCGTGACAATCAGTTGCTCATCAATCTGGATGAACTGGATTCACGAATCAACAAACGTCAGGTATTCGTTACGGTTTATGACATGCCTGACATGAACGGCAACTATATGGCATCACCCGCTACAGCCGAGGTTTTTGTTGACCGTAATCCTCTCAGATGGTCACAAAAGTCACTTAAGATGGAGATGTACACTGATGACTATGAAGAGTTTTTCCAACTTAAGATAATAAATGAAAGCGGTGCTCCTCATACCTATACCATCGAGAATCTGCCCAAGTGGCTGACGACCGACGTAATACAGGATGTGGTTGACCCCAAGTCAGAAGTATATGTTGATTTCACCATCAGTAAGGATATAAACGTAGGCACCTATGACTATGTCATTTATCTCACTGATGAGAACGGTCTTTCAGAACCGTTTGCACTCAGTCTGATAGTACAAGGCCTGCAGCCCGATTGGTATGTGCCCTCCAACCAGAAACAGTTCTCCATGAACATAGTGGCACGCACACAGATAAAGGATGACATTGTAACTGATTCACGCGACATTGTAGGTGCATTTGATTCCTACGGCCGTTGCATGGGCGTAGCCAATGTCAACTACAATGCTGAGACGGCTGAATCAATGGTTTATATGTCAGTATTCAATGATATGGACACCAAGACTCCGCTCACATTCAAACTGTGGCACTGTGAAACCGGCAGGATAATGGTGCTTACTCCCTCTGAATCGGTAGAATTTGGTGCCAATCACATTGTGGGTTCAGCCAAGAATCCGTTGATACTCCGTGCCGGAAATCAGTATCTGCAGACACTTGAACTACAGCCCGGATGGAACTGGATCTCATTCAACGTATATAACAACAATTTCAGGAATGGTGTAGATAAACTCCTGAATCCATTTGACTGGGAGGAAGGTGACCTTCTGGCCGATGAGACCAATAATGTGGCTCTTGTTTACAAGAATAACAGTTGGATGATATTCGGTACTGATGACATAGCCAAGATCAAGTTGAGTGTTGGCAACAGTTATCGGGTCAAGGTGGCTAACACAGTGAATGTTGAGATTACCGGCAGTAGCCTTACCCAGCAATCACAGCGCACCGTCAAGGTTAAGCAGGGTTGGAACAGCATCGGTTACACGCCTATGGTCAACCTGCCTATTGAAACCGCTTTGTCAGACTACCTGGACCAGGCAAAAGAGGGTGATATCGTAAAGAGCAAGACAGAGTTTGTTCAGTTTACCGTAGGTGCCAACGGCTCCAAGGAGTGGAAAGGTAACCTTAAGTACATGAAACCGGGCGAAGGTTACCTGCTCTACCGCAAGGATTCCACTGAGACATCATTCATGTATCCGCTCTATGAGCCTAACGTAACATTCGGCAGCATGCTGTCCGGCAGCAAGGCAAACGTCAGGTCTGCCGCAATCCAGTATGCCAACACAATGTCACTGACAGCCACGGTAAGTGACATCGACATTATGGATGGCGACAGGTTATTGGCTATTTCAGGAGCAGAAATACGCGGTCAAGTCACATTTGACGGTCTTGATGATTCACAAATGTTCTATATGAGCATTGAGGGAGATTCTGATGCACCGCTGTCATTCGCCATTGAACGCGACGGTCAGATCATAGCCACAACAGCCAATGTCCTGGATTATAAGGTCAACGGAATAAGCGGCAATGCGAATGATCCCACACGCATCAGTTTCATCTATATAGACCTGCAGGAGAGCGATGATGACGTATGGTATTCATTGCAGGGTATCAGACTCTATGAGAAGCCTGTCAAGGCTGGACTTTATATTCATAACGGTAGAAAACAATACATAAAATGAAACAGATAAGAACCATTATTCTGACGTTTGCAACAGCCTTTACAATCATGTGGGGCTGTTCAAAAGACAGTGATGAAAGAGAACCGGAGTACAACTTCACAGCCCCAGAACAACCCTCAAAAGACAGTGTTGAGATAGAACCGGGGTACACCTTTACAGCCTCAGAACAACCCTCATGGCAAGTTGACTGGACCTGGCATGATGAGGCTCCCGGCTGGCAGAATCCTGATCCCAACAAGTATGAGAGCCGTATGTATGTAATTCTGAAATTAGATTATGAATATGAGGCTTATTCAACAGACCAGGATAGTATAGCTCTGTTCATGAATGATGAATGTCGGGGTGTCAGTGGACGTACAGTCAATGATAACGGCATATACTTCCTGATTATGGTGGCTGGTGACAATGGTACGGATAATGGTAAAATGGAAATCAGGTACTACTGCGCCAAGATGAAACAGTTATTCATTATGCCCGGCTTCCATAGTTTTGTACCAAGCCACACCATAGGTGACACTTATGACCAGAGTTTTCCGTTCGGAAGCGGCAGTCCCAAATATCCTTTGTTCAAAAATGTCACTGTGCAGATTCAAGGCGACTTGCCATTCTCTCCTCAGGATCAGGATATGATAGGAGTATTTGTAAATGGCGAGTGCCGGGGAACAGGTCTGATAGGAGAGGAATTCACCATTTGGAGACAGGAGAATGAGGAGACTGTCCAGATATGTTATTACAGTTCCGCGAATGCCGGCATTTATACTTTAAAGACACCGGTAACGCTTAATGATGAAACATATCATGTAATCAACATCAATTTTAACTCTTGCGCCTGTTCAAATGATGACAATGACACTCAGTTACAGGCGGCACCTGCTCCTGTAAGGAAAATATCAATAGAGGTTATTGAAGACACGATGGACACAAAGGGAATTGTAGATACCCGTGGTTCAGTGATAAACACATCATCGCTTACCGCATTCAGCATGAATTATCATGCCACAAAATATGTCTTATCCAAAAACAACAACGTATGGACTCCCGACCCTATTGAATGGCCGTATGAAGTAGCAGATGACACTCCCATTCCTTTCCATGCATACAATGGCGGCGAATACCAATACCCTGGTGATTATATATCCTTTACGATTGATGAAAATGCTGACAAACATAAAGACCTGCTCGTAGCGACAGATACCGTGTCATACAGTGCCAATAACGGCAAGGTTTCCCTGGCATTTGACCATGCATGTGCCGCCGTTGATCTCCAGATCTGTATCACAACTACCCTACGGAATGCATTGGGAACAGATCTGACAATTGATGGAGTCACACTGGTAAATGTAAAGAATCATGGCAACTACTACTATTCCACCGGATGGAGTGATATTAGCGGCAGTACTTATTATACATTGACCACCAGCAGTTTTTCATTGGGAACCGAACTTCAAACTTTTAATTGCGGCACGCTGTTCCTTATTCCCCAGACATTTGGAGAAGGTACCGGACTGAGTATTGACTACACAGTCAATGGTAACCAAAAGAATACATTTGTATCCATGAAAGGATATCAATTGGAAGCCGGTAACCGATATACGCCAAACATAAGATTAGGTACGTCATATATAAAATTAAACTGATGAACAAATGAAGAAAAGATATATTTCCCCAACCACAAAGGTGTTCAAGTGCAATTTCCACCAACCCCTATTGGATGCCAGTGTCATTGTAAATGAATTCAACATTCCCGTTACCCCAACAAGTGTTTTTGGAGACGTTGAAATCTAAAAAACGCAGGTTCAAACGTATTGGGGCGAAGCGAGTATGCGAGCGAGAGCGGCCGGAGGCCGCCAAAATAAAAGAGAAGAGGCGCAATAGCGTCTCTTCTCTTTGCTGGGCTACCCGGACTCGAACCAGGAAAGGCAGGACCAGAATCTGCAGTGTTACCATTACACCATAGCCCAGTACTTTGCTCAAAAGCGGTGCAAAGATACGGCTTTTTTCCGGTTTCCAAATTTTTTGGCATCTTTTTTGCCATTTTACTTTTGAAAAAAGAAATGCCAAGGCAAAATGCGGGGCGTTCAACTTTTTGATTACTTTTGTAAAATCAGATTAACCTTATAAGTTTGGAATGGCAAAAAAGAAAAAGAGGGAAAGTATCATAAACAGCATCATTGAAGGAATTCAGGAGCGCAAGGGAGAATGCATAACAGTGGCAGACCTGACCGGCATAGAGGATACCATATGCCGTTATTTTGTTATCTGCCAAGGAGGTACGCCTAACCAGACTCTGGCCATTGAAGACTCAATACGTGAAACCGTACGCATTAAGGAGGGCCGCAAGCCTGACTTTGTTGAGGGTACCCGCTACGCGCATTGGATAGCCATGGATTACGGTGATGTCATGGTTCACATCTTCATCCCGGAGTTACGCAAGTTCTATGACCTGGAGCACCTTTGGGCTGATGCCGTGCTTGAGGATATTCCAGATGTGGACTGACACCTTGACATAAACCAGACTGACATTAAATTATATATGGCAGACAACAAAGACAAAAAACAGAAGAACGGAGGTTTCTTTAAAAACCTTTCATGGTTCTACATTATCCTTTTTGTAGGTTTCGGATATATCCTGCTAAAGGATGACGGCTCTGACCTGAATGGTACAGCCACCTACACTGAGTTCAAGGAGTACATGGAAAAGGGTTACATCAGTGACCTTGTGATATATTCCAACATGAACTCGCTGGACATGTACATAAAGGCAGACTCTGCCAAGTACGTATTCGGTGACCGCGCAGCTTCACTTCCACCATTGTCAAAACCAATGCTTTCCGTGGGCATCGGCTCAATGGATAACCTGCAGGAGTTCATTGACAACTCACAGTCAGAGGGCAAGTTCAACGGTCAGGTAGAGTACAGAAAGAAATCGCACACCTTTGTTGACATAATAATCAACATTTTCCCGTTTGTACTGATAATAGGGTTGTGGATCTTCATGTCAAGACGCATTGGCGGCGGTGCCGGCGGTGGCGGCGGTGTATTCAGCGTAGGCAAATCAAAAGCAAGGATATATGAGAAAGGACAGGCTGACCGCGTGACATTCAAGGATGTGGCAGGACAGGCTGAGGCCAAGACAGAGGTTGAGGAGATTGTGGAGTTCCTTAAGAACCCCAAGAAATACACTGACTTGGGCGGCAAGATTCCAAAAGGCGCACTCCTTGTAGGTCCTCCGGGTACAGGTAAGACCCTGCTGGCCAAGGCTGTTGCCGGTGAGGCCGATGTCCCGTTCTTTTCACTTTCTGGTTCTGATTTTGTTGAGATGTTCGTTGGCGTTGGTGCATCACGCGTGCGTGACCTGTTCCGCCAGGCCAAGGAGAAGGCTCCCTGCATCATATTCATTGATGAGATTGATGCCGTAGGCCGTGCCCGCGGCAAGAACCCTGCAATGGGAGGCAATGACGAACGTGAGAACACCCTTAACCAGTTGCTTACTGAAATGGATGGATTCGGCACCAACAGCGGCGTTATCATTCTGGCAGCCACCAACCGTGTGGACATTCTTGACAAGGCTCTGCTACGTGCAGGTCGTTTTGACCGCCAGATACACCTGGATCTGCCAGACCTGAACGAACGCAAGGCTGTGTTCAACGTACACCTAAAGAACATAAAATTGAGCAGTGACGTTGACATTGACCTGCTGGCACGCCAGACACCCGGATTCTCAGGTGCCGACATAGCCAACGTATGCAATGAGGCCGCCCTTATAGCAGCCCGCCACAATAAGAAAAAAGTTGAAAAGGATGATTTCCTGTCAGCCGTTGACCGTATCGTGGGCGGACTTGAAAAGAAGACCAAGGTACTGACCGCCGAAGAGAAACGCACCATAGCCCTACATGAGGCCGGTCACGCTACCCTGTCATGGTTCCTTGAATATGCCAACCCGCTCATTAAGGTCACAATAGTACCGCGTGGACGCGCATTGGGTGCAGCCTGGTATCTGCCTGAGGAACGTCAGATAACGACCAAGGAGCAGATGCTTGACGAGATGTGTGCCACATTGGGCGGACGTGCTGCCGAGGAACTCTTTACCGGACATATCTCAACCGGTGCAATGAATGACCTGGAGCGCGTTACCAAGCAGGCTTACGGAATGATTGCATACGCCGGCATGAGTGAAAAACTGCCCAATCTGTGCTACTACAGCAGCACTGACGAGTATGCTTTCCAGAAACCATACTCTGACAAGACAGCAGAACTCATTGATGAGGAGGTAAAGGCTCTTATTGCCCAGCAGTATGAGCGCGGCAAGAAACTGCTCCTGGAACATGAGGAGGGACATCATCAGTTGGCCCAGTTGCTCATAGAGCGTGAGGTAATCATGGCCGAAGATGTTGAACAGATCTTTGGAAAGCGTCCCTGGGCATCACGCAGTGAAGAGATTCTTGAAGAAGAGGATAAAAAGCCCGAAGGCCAGGATAATTAAAGTTGAACCACAAAAAAATAAATTGACATGAACTTTTTGACAAGGACCATTACAGCCATAGTGTTCGCCTCAATTATGCTGTTCTGCATACTCAAAGGTGCACCTTGGTTTGTGGGACTGTTTGCAGTCTGCACAATACTGACCACATTAGAATACACAGGTCTGGCCAACAAGTTCAAGGAGGCTAATGCAAGCCGTCTGTGGGCAACCGTGGCTGCATTCACATTCTATGCGGCAATAGTAGGATTGTCAGTGATGCAAAGCAGCGCCATTCTGTTCCTGCCGTTCATTTTCACGTTGATAGTGATAATGGTACGCGAACTCTATTTCCGTAAGCCAAGCCCTATAAATGACTGGACCCAAACACTATTCCCAGTCCTGTATATAGCACTGCCGTATGCACTTACCTCACTTTTGGCATTTGACGCCAAAGGTCCCGGCACAGGTTACAGCCCTGCCATTCCGCTCACGCTGTTCATTTTCCTGTGGTGCAATGACGTAGGAGCCTACTGTACGGGCTGCACTATAGGCAAGCACAAACTGTTTGAGCGCATATCACCCAAAAAGACATGGGAGGGTTCAATAGGCGGAGCCGTCTTTACCATGGTTGCAGCATTCCTCCTTTATAAGTTTATGCCCGACATGTACAGTTTCATGCCTTTATGGGTATGGATAGGCATGGCGCTTGTGGTTGTGGTGTTCGGTACATGGGGTGACCTTATCGAGTCACTCATGAAACGTGAGATGGGAATAAAGGATTCTGGCAAGATACTACCTGGACATGGAGGAATGCTTGACCGGTTTGACAGTGCACTCCTGGCCATCCCTGCCACAGTGGTCTATTTCAGCCTAGTTGGCTTTTACTTTTAACAGATTGATTATCTGTTCAGCAGCATGAGCAGGTGCTCCAGCCGGGCCAAGAACGTTTCTCATCTGTTCATAGCCTTTCTTCTGCATGCGCCGTTCCGTTGTATCTGACAGCAACGGAACAAGATGTGCATGAACGTTTTCTGCATTCATATCATCACCCAACAATTCAGGAACAACCTCTGACGATGAGACCAGATTCACGAGTGACACGAAACGCACCTTAACCAACAGTCTCATGACCCAGATCAATGGAATCCAGTAGCAAACCACCTGAGGCACGTCAAAAAGTGCAGTCTCAAGCGTAGCGGTACCAGAGGTGACCAAAGCGGCGTAGGCTGATTCAAGCACACCATATGTGTTGCCGTAAACCTTTTCAATGTCATTATCGGCTAAAAGAGCATCATAGAACTCAGGCTCAATTCCGGGCGCACAGGCAAGGACCGGACGAATGCAGTCAATGCCTTCAAGAGCCTTGAGCATAATAGGCAGATTACGGTTTATCTCCTGCTTGCGGCTACCGGCAAGCAAAGCCACCACGCGTCGGCCGTCATCCTCAATGGCCGGACGGCGGTTTGCATCGGCCTTATAGGCTATCACCTCATCAACCGTAGGATTACCCACATAATTGATACGGTAGTTGTAACGTTTAAAGAAATCCACCTCAAAGGGCAGTATGGAGAACATTTCATCAACATACTTGCGTATCTTCCTTATACGCCAGCTCTTCCATGCCCAAACCTTGGGTGAAATGTAATAATACACCGGAATGCCAAGCTTGTGAACCTTCTGGGCAATAGAGAGATTGAAACCGGGATAGTCAACCAGTATTACCGCATCAGGGTTCCACTGCCTGATATCATTGAAACATTGCCGGGCTCCGCCAAGTATTGTGCCAATATGTGTAATAACAGGTACGAAACCCATATACGCCAGGTCACGGTAATGGCGCACAAGCGTACCTCCCGCTGCCTGCATCAGGTCTCCGCCAAAACAACGGAAAACGGCCGATTCATCCATCCGGGCTATCGCATTCATCAGATTAGAGGCATGAAGATCTCCCGATGCCTCACCTGCCACTACATAGTATTTCATATATCTGTTTTTGGAGATGTCAAAAATACTATAATTTTCCCATATACCGATTTTTTGCACTACCTTTACAGGCTAAAATTTGAATCTTCATTTATGGGAAAGATCATTGCTCTGGCCAACCAGAAAGGAGGTGTCGGAAAAACCACCACTACAATCAATCTTGCCGCATCAATGGCAACGCTTGAAAAGAAAGTTCTTGTAGTCGATGCAGACCCGCAAGCAAACGCATCATCAGGTCTGGGTATAGACATCCAGTCTATCAGCAACACCGTTTATGAGTGCCTTGTCAATGGAACAGACCCCAAAGAGGCTATTCTCAAGTCATGCATTGACGGGTTGTATGTACTGCCCTCACACATTGACCTTGTAGGCGCAGAACTTGAACTGATGAATACGGATAGCAGAGAGACCGTAATGAAAAAGATGCTCAGCAGTATCAAGGACGATTATGACTATATCCTGATTGACTGTTCCCCGTCACTCGGACTGATTACCGTCAACTCACTTACCGCAGCAGATTCTGTAATCATTCCGGTACAATGCGAGTACTTTGCCCTTGAAGGCATCAGCAAGTTGCTCAACACCATACGCATAATAAAGACAAAACTCAACCCTTCACTTGACATTGAAGGATTCCTGCTCACAATGTATGATTCACGTCTGCGCCTGAGCAATCAGATATATGACGAGATCAAGAAACATTTCCAGGAACTTGTATTTGAAACCATAATATCCCGTAATGTCAAACTGAGTGAAGCGCCCAGTTATGGCCTGCCTGCAATACTTTATGATGCAGACTCACGCGGATCAAAGAATTACCTGGCACTTGCACAGGAGATATTGAAAAGAAATCAGGACAAATGACGACCGTTAAGAAATCAGCATTAGGCAGAGGCCTTGATGCACTCATATCTACCGATTTTGTAAAGACCCAGGGCTCATCTTCAATCAATGAGGTGCCACTGGAACAGATACACGCCAACCCGGATCAGCCACGTCGCGATTTTGATGAGGAGGCCCTTGGAGAACTTGCCGAATCTCTGCGTGAGATAGGTATTATCCAGCCCATCACCCTGCGTAAGATCAAGGATGGTGAATATCAAATCAT
>Ga0310690_10004516_pt1 | contig 19689 bp, 18 predicted proteins | sample AusTroGonzalo_MG_2_FD_207661 | JGI IMG/M metagenome (GOLD analysis project Ga0310690, IMG submission 207661) | Bovine rumen microbial communities from tropical cattle in Woodstock, Queensland, Australia - Gonzalo_04 (v2) (version 2) | ecosystem: Host-associated > Mammals > Digestive system >...
CGGCAAAAGCTTGCTCGGCAATCTTCATCAAATCCATTTCTTATACCTTTTCTTATGGATTAGTAATACATTTTGAGCATTTACTACTATTCGGTCGGACCTATTGCAATCGCCAGAGGCTCAAAACGGACTGCAAAATTACTGCTTTTTTTTGACATGACCAAATTTTTTTTGCTTTTTTTGCAATTTTGAGGCATTTTTTGCATGTTTTGGTAGTCAAAAATGAATTATGATAACGATAAACATAGGTCAAACATAGGTTAAACATACGTTCAGTATTTTATGTGGAGATAATTAAAAATTGGCGTTTTTTGTTGAAAAATCGCGCACGCGCTTGCATATATCAAAAAAAAGTTGTACCTTTGCACCCGAATTAGTGCAATGAACGTTAAATTGTTATAATTATGATATATCGATTGACTTTTTCTTGCGAAGAGGGTGACCCTAATTTTCGCAGAGTGTTTGAGGCTGACGCCGATGCCACGTTCTTGCAGTTGCACGAGGCTATCTTGAAAAGTGTGGACTATCCCGACGACCAGATGACCTCTTTCTTTATGTGCAATGACGAGTGGGAGAAAGGGCAGGAAGTGACGCTCGTAGAGATGGATTCGAACTTCGAGTACGACAACATGGTGATGAACGAGACACGCCTGAGCGACCTGATGGAGGAGCAGGGACAACGGCTTATTTATATCTTCGATCCCATGTTCGAGCGCTATTTCTTCGGCAGTTTGAAGGAGATCAAACCCGGCACGATGAACGGTGTGGAGTGCGTCGAGAGCCGAGGCAAAGCACCCAAACAACTGAAGACCGAGGACCCGTTAGCCGGCATCAACCGTGGCGGTGACGATGACTTCCTCTTCGACGACGAATTCAAAGACGAGTACGACATGGGCGACATCGACATGGAGGGTTTCCAAGACCTCAGTTTTGATGACGGAACGATGTTCTAAAAGACCGGCCTGCGGCCTGAAAGAGTAAAGACCGCTTCGCTGAAAGAGTAAAGACTAAACGCCTTGCATACTTTACTAATCATACTTGGTCCCACGGGTGTCGGGAAGACGGAATTGTCGTTGCGGGTGGCGGAGCACTACGGATGCCCGATCATCAATTGTGACAGCCGGCAGATCTACCGCCACATCCCCATCGGCACGGCGGCACCTACAGAGGAGGAACAAGCGCGGGTGAAGCATTATTTTGTAGCCACGCGCGAGTTGGAGGAGGATTATAATGCAGGGCAGTTCGAACGGGACTCGCTGGCGCTTCTGGAAAAGCTTTTTGAGACGCACGAGGTGGTGGTCATGACCGGCGGGTCGATGTTATACGCCGATGCCGTATGCAAGGGACTGGATGACCTTCCTTCCGTGCCGGTAGACATCCGTCAGACTGTTCAGAAGCAATACGAGCAAGGAGGCTTGGCTTGGTTGCAGTCCGAAGTGCAGCGCCTCGACCCGGCTTATTGGGACGAAGTGGACCGGCACAACCCTGCACGACTGGCACACTGCATCGAGCTATGCCTGACGACCGGCAAACCCTATTCGTCCATGCGGACGAAGCAATCAGCTGTCAGCCATCAGCCTTCAGAACGCCCTTTCCGGATACTGAAGATTGGTCTGAACCGTCCTCGCGCAGAATTATACGCGCGCATCGACGAGCGCGTGAAAAAGATGATAGAGGACGGACTGGTCAACGAAGCCAAAGCGGTCTATCCCAAACGCCGACTGAACAGCCTCCAGACCGTGGGATACAAAGAGATGTTCGCGTATTTTGACGGGGAATATGACTTGGAACGCGCCATCGAACTCATTCAACAGAACACCCGCCATTATGCCAAACGACAACTGACATGGTTCAGGCGAGATAACGAAATACATTGGCTGGATGCCAACGAGACATATGAAAAAAACTGTACTATTATTGACTCTCTGCTGCGTGCTGGCGGCTTGCAAGAAGAATAGCGTGGATTTCACCTATTCGCCCGAAGCGCCTCGTGCCGGTCAGGCTGTCACTTTTACCAATCAGTCCACTTCGGGCGAGGAATGGGAATGGACATACGGAGATGGAGCCACCTCCACCCTCAAGTCCCCTTCTCACACTTTCAAGAACCCGGGTACGTACCTCGTGACCCTCAAAGTGGATAATAAAAAATCATGGATGGCCTCGCACGAGGTGACCATATACGACACCGTGCCTACTTTTGTCTGCGCGGACTCCGTCTTCGCTATTTATCAGGAATATACCTTCACCGCCAATCTCTACAATCCCTATAACTACGACGTGCAGTACGAATGGCTCTTCCCTATCAACACACCCTATGTCGAAGTGACGGACGGGAAGACCGACCAAGCGAAGTTGCACCTGTGCTTCACGCAGGCGATGAAAGAGGCGCCTGTCTGGCTCCGCGTCATCTTCAACGGCGATACCGTCGAGGTGCGGAAGACGTTTGAGGTGCTGAATCGCACGACCAACTCGCTCCTGCTGCGCACCGACCAAGCCGACTACCGTCAACGTATCTTCGGCTCTCGCGCAGAAATGGCACAACCCGATGCTTCTGCCAGGGCACTTTTGGATGCCGAGCAAGACACGCTGCAGACCTACAATGACAGCACGTTCCGGCTTAGTGTTCTGAAGACAACCTTTGCTGACATCGAGGGTTTTCATATCGCGAACCGCAAGATCTATTACCGAGCCAAAGGGCTCTGGGTGGCGAACATGGATGGCGCCAATCCCGTGCAGATAGACACCGTGGCCTGCGCTGCGATGACGCTCGACAATCAAGACAACCGCATCTATTGGGCGAACACCAACGGCGTATGGTACATGCCTTTCGTCGGTTCGGACAATAATAAGTTCGTCTCCACCCCTACCCGACTGAACACCATGACAGATGTCATCAAACTCGCCGCAGACAACGAACCCAAGTAAATTCACAAATTTGAAATCATAAATGCTCTCTCCTGATTATATATTCGAAACCTCCTGGGAAGTGTGTAACCGCGTGGGCGGTATCTATGCCGTATTGAGCACTCGCGCCGCTTCCATGCAAGCCGAGCACCCGGACAAAGTGTTCTTCTTCGGGCCCGACTTCGGTGAACATAGTGATATCTATTTCAAGGAAGACACAAGCCTCTTGAAAGAATTCAAAATTCAAAATTCAAAATTCAAAATTAACATCCCCATCCGCATCGGCCGCTGGATGGTGCCCGGCAACCCCATCGCTATCCTGCTTAAGTTCGATGCGCTCTGGCCTCAGAAAGATGCCATCTACGCTTGGGCGTGGGATAAATTCAAGGTGCAGAGTCATGCCGCCTACGGGGACTACGATGAGTCCTGTCTGTTCGGTTACGCCGCAGGCATGGTGATGAAAAATCTGCACGATTTTTTAGTCAAAAGTCAAAAGCCGAAAGAAAAAAGACCTCTGTTCTGTGCTCATGCGAATGAGTGGCAGACAGCCTTCTCTGTCTTCTACTTGCAGGACCACTGCCCGGAGATAGCCACGCTCTTCACGACACACGCCACCGGCATAGGACGTTCGATTGCCGGAAACGGCAAACCGCTCTACGACTATTTTGAGGGCTACAACGGAGACCAGATGGCGCAGGAACTGAATATGGTATCCAAGCACTCCGTGGAGAAACAAGCGGCGCATTTTGCCGACTGCTTCACCACCGTCAGTTATATCACAGCCCGCGAGTGCAAACAGCTGCTCGACAAAGAGGTGGACATCGAGACACCCAACGGTTTTGAACCCACGTATGTACCCAAAGGCAAAGCCTTTGACCAGAGACGCGAAGAAGCCCGTGAAGCGTTGCGCCGTGTGGCAGGAGAGAAATTAGGCGGAGTAGTACCGCAGGACGCCTTGCTGGTCGCTATCTCAGGACGGCAGGAATGGAAAAACAAAGGTATAGATGTCTTTGCTGAAGCAATGGATATCCTCTCGCAGAAGATCTATCACAGCCAACAAAAAGAACGGGAGATAGTGGCGTTCGTCATGATACCGTATCTCGACCGTGTGCCGGTGCGCAAAGGCAAAGTGAGTTGTGTCTTCATACCCTATTATCTGGACGGACACGACCCGCTCTTCCGGAAAACCTATTACGACCTGCTCATCGGCATGGATGTGACGGTCTTCCCCTCTTATTACGAACCATGGGGCTACACGCCACTCGAGTCCTGCGCTTTCCATGTGCCTACGATCACCACCACGCTGGCAGGATTCGGCGAGTGGGCGGCAAGGCAGAAAGAGACCTACGGGGTCATGGTTATTGAACGTAATGACTCCAATTTCAATGAGGTAGCCGAGCGGGTTGCGGACGATATCATCCGTTTCTCGCACCTGTCACCCGAGCAGACCGAGCGGGCACGTAAAGAGGCGGCGACAATTGCCAGGAAAGCCGACTGGAAACATTTCTTCCAATACTATCGTAAAGCGTACCAGATAGCGCTCAAAAAAGCTCAATTACGAATGAACGAACTCCAAAATCCAAGATTATTATGAGAATTCTAACAGCGAACACCGTGAGCGGTCTAACAGCAAAGCGGTCTAACAGGCGATTAATCGCCGGTCTAACAGCAACTATAGTTGCGGTCTTGCTTCCTTTGGAAGCATTCGCCTGCACCAATTTCTTGGTAGGCAAAGACGCGTCGGTGGACGGCAGTACGATGATTTCGTACGCCGCTGACTCCTACGGCATGTACGGCTTCCTGCATTTTGCGCCGGCGGCTGACTATCCGGAAGGAGCGATGCGCGAGGTCAAAGACTGGGACACCGGTCGCCCGCAAGGTCAGATACCGCAAGTGGCACACACCTATTCGGTGGTGGGTAATACGAATGAGCACCAAGTGACCATCGGTGAGACCACATGGGGCGGTCGTGAAGCTCTGTGGGACACGATTGGTATCGACTACGGTTCGCTCATCTATATCGCCTTGGAGCGCAGCAAGACAGCCCGCGAAGCCATCGAGTGGTTCATCACACTCGTCAACGAATACGGCTACGCTTCGGAAGGCGAGTCCTTCTCGTTCGGCGACCCCAATGAGGTGTGGGTGATGGATCTGATTGGCAAGGGACCGGGACGCAAAGGCGCCAACTGGGTGGCCGTACGCATTCCCGACAATGCAATCTGTGCACACGCTAACCAAGCGCGTATCACCACCCTGCCGCAGGGAAAAGCCAAACTGACGAAAGAACAAAAGCAACTCCAGAAAAAACTGAATTGTATCTGTAATGGCGACTGGATGTGGGATAAAGATATGATTGCTTTTGCCCGCGAGAAAGGATTCTTCTCCGGTGCCGATAAAGATTTCTCCTTCCAGGCTGCTTTCAATCCATTCGATTTCAGCGGACTCTATGTGTGCGAAGCGCGTGTATGGTCGTTCTTCCGCCATTTCTCCGACGAAATGGACCAATATTACGATTACGCCACCGGCACTACTTTCCGTGAGACAGGTGGCAAGAACGAGGGCGAGCACATGCCCTTATGGATCGTGCCGAACAAGAAAGTGAGTGCGCAAGATCTGAAAGAATGCATGCGCGATGAGTACAAAGGTACACCGCTGGATATCACCCAAGGAACAGATGCCGGTCCGTGGAACAGCAAACTGCGTTACGGCGGCCTCGGCTTCAAACTGGCTGTAGAGGGAACGGACACCTTGCAGTATTGGTACGAGCGTCCGACGGCCACTCAACAGACCGCGTGGTCCTATGTGAGCCAGATGCGAAACGGTAAGAGAGGGATCTTCTGGTTTGGCGTAGATGATGCCGCTTGCAGTTGTTACGCACCGATGTACAGCTGTATCAATCATGTGCCCGAGTGCTTTGCTGAAGGTAATGGCGACAGTTATACTTTCTCGCCGACCAGCGCTTGGTGGACATTCAATATCGTGGCCAACTGGGCATACACCAAGTACAGTCGTATGTATCCGCACATCCGCGAGCAACAACAGGCCTGGGATGACAAGTTCAACACCCAGATTGCCGGCGTGGATGAGAAAGTGGCGCAGATGAGCGAAGAGGACGCACGTGAGTTCCTGACCAAGTACAGTTGTTCGCAGGCAGAGAACCTCGTGGCGGCTTGGCAGCAATTAGGTATCTACCTCATGACCAAGTTCCTCGACGGGCAGGAACGCAAAGAGGAAAACGGCAATTTCAAACGCAACCCCTATGGCCATTCCACAGGACCCAACAGACTGCCGCTACCCGAACCGTTCCTGAAAATGGTGGCTCCGGAAATAACACACGAATAAACCGTTTAACACAAATATCTAATTATTATGGCAAAAAAAGCATTAAACAAATGGACAGCGCCGAAGAGCGTTATGCCCGAGAGAATCATCCAATTTGGTGAAGGTAATTTCCTCCGCGCGTTTGTGGACTGGATTGTATGGAACATGGACGCCAAGACCAATTTCAACGGCTCCGTAGTGGTCGTACAACCCATCGAGAAAGGCATGGTGGAGTGGCTCAACGGGCAGGACTGTCTGTATCATGTCAACCTGCAAGGTCGTCTCAAAGGCGAGGCTGTTAACTCGCTCGAGCGTATCGACGTCATCTCGCGTGCCCTCAACCCCTATTCGCAGAACTGGGCGTATATGGCGCTGGCAGAGCAACCCGAGATCCGTTTCGTCATCTCAAACACCACCGAGGCTGGTATCACGTTTGACCCGGCTTGCAAGTTCACTGACGCTCCGGCAAGCGCCTATCCGGGCAAACTCGTTCAACTCCTCTTCCGTCGCTATAAGACCTTCAACGGCGACCCGACCAAAGGTCTCATCTTCATGCCGTGCGAATTGATCTTCCTCAACGGTCACCATCTGAAAGACTGCATCCGCAAGTATATCGAGTTGTGGAAAGACGATTTCGGAGCTGACTACCAGGGCTTCAAAGACTGGTTCGAGAAATACAACTACGTTTGCGCTACCCTCGTGGACCGTATCGTGCCGGGATTCCCGCGTAAGGATATCGCCGCCATTCAGGAGAAAGTGGGCTATAACGACAACCTCGTTGTGCAGGCTGAGATTTTCCACCTCTGGGTCATCGAGAAACCGGAGAACATGAGTATCGAGGAGTTGGAGGCAGAGTTCCCTGCTAACAAAGCCGGTCTGAACGTGCTGATTGCAGAATCCGAGAAACCCTACCACGAGCGTAAGGTGACGCTGCTCAACGGACCGCACACCGTGCTCAGTCCTGTTACGTACCTCAGTAGCGTGAACATCGTTCGTGACGCTTGCAACCACGAGATCCTTGGCAAATATATCCACAAAGTGATGTTCGACGAACTGCTCGAGACACTCAACCTGCCGAAGGACGAACTCAAAGCCTACGGCGAATCTGTCTTGGAGCGCTTCAACAACCCGTACGTAGATCATGCCGTAACAAGCATCATGCTCAACTCCTTCCCGAAATTCGAGACACGCGACCTGCCGGGTCTGAAGGTGTATCTGGAGCGCAAGGGCGAACTGCCGAAAGGCCTCGTGCTCGGTCTCGCAGCAATCATCACGTACTACAAAGGTGGTACACGTGCCGACGGTGCTCCGATCGAGCCGAATGATGCACAAGAGATCATGGACTTGCTCAAACAACTCTGGGCTACAGGCGACAAACGCAAAGTGGCAGAAGGGGTGCTCGGCGCAACCGACATCATCTGGAAAGAGTCCAAAGAGGACCTCAATAAGATTCCGGGTCTCACCGACATGGTAGTCAATTTCCTCGATTCCATCGAGAAAAAAGGCATGTTAGATACCGTTAAATCGATTTTATAGACCGCTAACGCTGAAAGAAGAAAGACCGCTCCGCTCAAAGAAAAAAGCGGCTTTGAGTAACTGCAAGTTACGGTCTTTCGACTTTCGACTTTCGACTATTATGACGAATATTCTTAAAATAAACCCTGCTGACAATGTGGTTGTAGCCATACAGCCGCAGTCAGCAGGTGCTGTCATCGAAGTGGACGGCAAACAGATAACCGTGCTCGAAGATGTTCCGGCCGGTCATAAGATTGCCATCAAAGATCTGGCTGAAGGCGAGAACGTCATCAAGTATGGTTTCCCCATCGGTCATGCCCGAGAGGCAAAGAAAGCCGGCTCGTGGATGAACGAGAACAACATCAAGACCAACCTTGCCGGTCTGCTCTCGTACGAGTACCACCCCAAGGACGTTGTGCTCAATATCCCCGATGAATCCAGAACTTTTATGGGGTATCGCCGCAAAGACGGACAGGTCGGTATCCGCAACGAGGTGTGGATCATCCCTACTGTGGGATGCGTCAACGGCATCATCCAGAAATGCGCAGAACGCCTCCGTCAGGAGACCGGAGCGGATAATATCTTCGCGTTCCCACATAACTACGGTTGCTCCCAACTCGGAGACGACCATGAGAACACCAAGAAGATACTGCGAGACATGATTCATCACCCCAACGCAGGTGCGATACTCGTGGTAAGCCTCGGATGCGAGAATAATCAACCGGATGTCTTCAAGGAATTCTGCGGTGAAATCGACGAAAATCGCGTCAAATTCGTCACAACACAGAAGATTCAAGGAGACGAAGTGGAGTATTGTATGCCCATCCTCCGCGAACTCTATACCAAGACCACCCATGACAAACGGGTGCCCGTCCCCCTGAGCGAACTGCGTGTGGGACTTAAGTGTGGCGGTTCTGACGGATTCAGCGGTATCACAGCCAACCCGTTATTGGGTGTGTTGAGCGATTGGTTGGTAGCGCAAGGCGGTACGACCGTGCTCACCGAAGTACCGGAGATGTTCGGCGCTGAGACTATCCTCATGGACCGCTGTGCCAACCGCGAACTGTTCGACCAAACCGTTAGCCTCATCAACGACTTCAAAGACTATTTCCTCAGTCACGGCGAGCCGGTAGGCGAGAATCCGAGTCCGGGAAACAAAGCCGGAGGTATATCCACACTCGAAGACAAAGCCCTCGGCTGCACCCAGAAATGCGGCAAGTCACTCGTGCGCGGCGTCATGGCATACGGCGAACGACTCCAAGTCAAAGGGCTCAACCTGCTTTCTGCGCCGGGGAATGACCTCGTGGCTTCAACGGCATTGGCTTCCTGCGGATGTCATATGGTGCTCTTCACCACCGGTCGCGGAACACCATTTGGTACCTACGTGCCGACGATGAAGATATCCACCAACTCGACTCTGGCGAACAACAAACCGAACTGGATTGACTTCAACGCCGGTGTCATCGCCGAAGGCGAACCCATGGACAAAGTGGCGAAACGGTTTGCAGACTTCGTCATCGAGGTGGCCAACGGCGTCAGAACCAACAATGAGAAGAACGGCTATCATGAAATAGCTATCTTCAAGAACGGAGTCACCCTGTGATTTCGTGATAATTTTAGCACAAAGATACTGCTTTTTGCGGCATGATTCAAAAAAAATACAAAAAAATTTGGTCATGTCAGAAAAAAGCAGTACCTTTGCAGCCGATTTTGATAGTAGAGTCACGCAAATTTTTGTCTAAACGCGCCGCGATGTTGGAATAGGTAGACAAGAAAGACTTAAAATCTTTTGCCCAGTGATGGGCGTGCCGGTTCGACCCCGGCTCGCGGTACCCGAGCGGGACATGGAGCAATCCGTGTCCTGCTCTTGTTTTAGTAAGTCCTTGTAATTCTGGAAAATAAACGCGGCAAATTCGTTGATTTTCGTGGTTCGATATTTTGAACCATCAAATTCGATTTTTTCGGGAAATATCGAACCAATGATATGACAGCGTATGTTTACAGGGCTTCTTGAAGGCACGCAGACAAGTTGTCTATCAAGAAATAAGCATAGGACAACTTAGGCTCAGGCAATATGCTTTGAGGACAAAGGGCTCATGGAGTTTGGTGCAAAGGGATAGAGTCTGTACCTCACTCATAGAGTCCGAACCGACTCCAAACGTTGCACAAAAGTCACCAGAACGCCTTGTTAATTGTAAATTGTTAATTGTTAATTAAAAAAATGACGTGAAATTTGCTCACGTCATTTTTTTTTCGTACCTTTGCGCGAAAATTCGTGCAGAGAGTGTAGTCATGGAGATAACTGATTTGTTAGAGTTTACAGACCGTTCACAATTACGGCAGTGGTTGGAAGCGAACCACGCGACGGCAAAGGAATGTTGGGTGACGGTGTATCGCACCAAAATCCCTCGTACCGATTGCATCCCGTATCTGCACGTGGTGGAAGAAGCCCTCTGTTTTGGTTGGATTGACAGCACGTTGAAGCGTCTGCCGGACGGACGTAATGCACAACGAATCTCTCCTCGCCGCAAAAACAGCCACTGGACTGAACTGAACAAACAACGATGTGCCGACCTTGAACAGCGAGGCTTGATGACCGAAGCCGGGCGAGAAACTCTAAACAAAATATAACATGAAACGAGATTATTCCAAATGGAGCAGCGTGGCGTTGATAACGGCCATTTACGTGCTTGCCGGCATAGCAGGCGTGCTGCTGTTCAATTTCACGAATCCGCTTATCGCTAATCCTCTCATCCGGCTCTTTCTCGCGGACATATTAGCCACCATCATCGTCTGGGCATTCGGCTTGCTCTACGAGAACGTGTCGGTGTATGACCCGTACTGGAGTGTCTTCCCGCCGATGGCCTTTCTCTTCTGGGCATTTTATACGAACACATGGTCGCTGCCGGTCATACTGTTGCTGATAGCCTCGTGGTACTGGGGATGGCGACTCACACGCAATTGGGTCATCACCTTCAAAGGTATTGCGCACGAGGACTGGCGTTATACTAAGTATCGCAGCCTGCATCCGCTGGTATTCCATCTGATTAACCTTTTCGGTCTCAACATGATGCCGACGCTGGTCGTCTTTGGCGCTATGCTTCCTGGACTGATGTTGTTCAACGAACAACCATTGGAGATTGTATATTGGAGATGGGTAATTTGTATCCTTGGTTTCCTCGTATGCATCTCTGCTGCTTCCATCCAACTGATTGCGGACAAGCAGATTCATGATTTCCGTGCTGCCAATCCGGGTAGATGTTGTAATGTAGGACTGTGGAAACATGGTCGCCACCCCAACTATTTCGGTGAGATGCTGTTCTGGTGGGGCATATGGATGATGTACGCAGCTTGCAACGGTATCGATGGCTTTATCGGCGGACCGATAGCGATGTCTGCTATGTTCCTTGGTATCAGTATTCCGCTCATGGAGAAACGCCAGTTGGCGAACAAACCGGACTATGCCGAATACCGCAAGCACACACGATTGTTAATATAAAAATGAATTTAAATTTAATACTATGACTTGGATTATGATTCTTCAGCTCCTGATTGTGCTGGGAGCCTTGTGGGTCGGTTCGCGGTATGGCAGCCTCGCGCTGGGTGCCATCTCCGGGATCGGCCTCGCCATCCTCGTTTTTGCGTTCGGCATGAAGCCGGGCACGCCTCCGACCGACGTCATCTACATCATCATCGCGGCCGTGACATGCGCAGGTGTGATGCAGGCATCCGGCGGTATGGACTGGCTCATTCAGTTGGCGGAGAAACTGTTACGTAAGCATCCTTCCAGTATCACGTTCCTGGCACCGTTGACAACGTTCTTCCTGACCGTCCTCGTCGGCACGGGACACGTGGTCTATACACTGATGCCTATTATCTGTGACATCTCGCTCAAGCAGGGTATCCGTCCGGAGCGTCCGTGTGGAGTGGCGTCTATCGCTTCCCAGGTGGGCATCACTTGTTCGCCTATCGCAGCAGCCGTTGTGGCGTTCGTCTCAATCTCCAATGCCAATGGTTTTGATGTGACGATTCCACAAGTGCTGATGATCACCATTCCGTCCTGTATATGCGGTCTGATGGCGGCTGCGGCTGCGTCCTACAAACGCGGTCTGGATCTCGATAAAGACCCGGTCTTTCAGGCAAAGATAGCCGACCCCGAGCAGCGCGCATATATCTACGGCAACACCGCCACGACGCTTGATCGCGAGATTCCGCAGAGTGCAAAGAACAGCGTGTATATCTTCTTGGGGGCATTGGCCATCATCGTCATGTTCGCTATCTTCCCTCAACTATTACCCTCCTTTGAAGTGGTTAGAGCCATCAAAGGAGCCGGTGATATCACCCTTGCCAGTGGTGTGACGATTACTGCCAAAGAACTGGCTAAGGCCGGAGTAGTGGCGGAGGACTTTACCGAGATGGGCATGGTAACATTGAAGATGAATCAGGTCATCCAGATTATCATGATTACCGCCGCGGCGCTGATGATTATCTTCTGCAAGGCGAGTCCCAAGAAAGCCGTGGCAGGCCCTGTATGGCAGTCGGGAATGGTGGCTGTGGTCGCGATATATGGTATTGCCTGGATGGCGGACACTTATTTCGGTCATTACATGCCGCAGATACAGGAGATGCTTAAAGGCATCGTGACGGAGTATCCGTGGGCGATTGCGCTCGTCTTCTTTGCAGTTTCAGTACTCATCAACTCCCAAGGTGCAGTCGTCGTTGCCATGCTGCCATTGGCGTACAGCCTCGGTATTCCGGGCGTGGTACTGCTCGGTGTACTTCCTTCGGTTTACGGTTATTTCTTCATTCCGAACTACCCGTCCGACATCGCCACGGTCAACTTCGACCGCTCCGGCACCACCGTCATCGGCAAGTATCTCTTGAACCACTCGTTCATGATGCCGGGTCTCATATGCGTGACCGTCTCTACCGTCATCGCGTACCTTTTAACATTGGTAATATTTTAATCTGAATGCTGAAGGCTGATAGCTGACAGCCCATAAACTTATGAATCCAAACAATAAATTTATCATCACGATTAATCGTGAATTAGGAAGTGGCGGCCGCACCGTTGGCCGTAAGTTAGCCGAGAAATTAGGTGTTGAATACTACGACAAAGTCGTCATCAAAGCCCTGCAGGAGCGGTATAACCTGTCCGCCGAAGAGATAGAGCGGCTCAAAGGGCAGGAGACCGGCTGGTGGGCGGAGTTTAAACGCAAGATGACCTTCTCGGACTCGGACTACGACCTCAACCAGACCGGCATCGAGACCGAGGATGTCTTCCGCGCCGAGACGGAGATCCTCAAAGCGCTCGCCAAGGATAACCCCTGCGTCATCGCCGGACGTACGGCGTTCTATATGTTCCGTGACCATCCCAACCACCTCAATATCCTCATCCAGGCTTCTATGCTCTGCCGTATGGCACGTGTGGCGCGAGAGCAGAACATGAGCAAAGAGGAGGCGCGCATGGTAATTGAGAAAGTGGACAATATGCGGGAGAACTACGTTCGTGAGTTCACAGGCACTTCCCGTTACGACACGCGCAACTACCAACTCGTCATCTCCATGGACGAACTGACCGAAGACGAGGCGGTGAACATCATCATGGAATATATCCGTGCTTCGCATAAATAACGCTCTCACCTGCAAGCACTACTGGCCGAACATGCAGATACTGAACACGTGGAAATGCGGCAACACCAAGGTCTATCTCGACAAGTTCTAAAACCTCGTATTGAGATAATCAAAGTGGAGAAAAACAACCGTCTAATCATATGGATACATACCTTTTTAGAAAACAGATACATCGCCTGCCAGGCAAAGTAGCCGTATTAGAGGCCATCAGCAGTCAGCCTTCAGCCGTCAGTAGTCCGTATTCCGAAGAGCATATTCGTGATATAGTAGCGGCACAGCGTCGGTTCTTCCGGACGGGAGAGACGTTGCCGATTAAATGGCGTATCAAGCAACTCAAACGCCTCAAAGCAGCAGTCATCGAACATCAGCAAGAGTTCATCGATGCGCTCGCAGCCGACCTCGGCCGCAGCAACTTAGAGGCATACCTCTGCGACATAGGACCCATCATCGTGGAGATTAACGAGATGATTTCAGGCCTGCGCCGTTGGGCAAGACCGGAACTGCATTTCAGCGGACTGATGTGTTTCCCGAGTATCTTCACCAAGGTCTATAAAATGCCGTATGGCGTGTCGCTCGTCATCAGCCCGTTTAACTTCCCGATTCTACTCACCATCGGTGTGGTAGCCGCAGCAATGTGCGGAGGTAACACGGTCGTCATCAAGTCCAGTTCGAAATCCGCAGCCAGTACAGCGGCGCTAAAGAAATTCTTCGCGGAAGTCTTCCCGTCGGAATATATCACGTTGATTGACGGAGGTCACGACGTAGCGGATATGTGTCTGGCACAACGCTTCGACAAGATTTTCTACACCGGTTCACCGGCGGTAGGCAAACATGTGCTGACCGAAGCTGCCAAGAATCTTACGCCTGTAGCTCTGGAGTTGGGTGGCGAGACCGGCAACTGGGCAGTCATTCGCGCCGATGCCAACCTCAAAGATGCTGCCCGTAAGATAGCATTCTTCAAACTGCTCAACGCCGGACAGATCTGTATTAACATCAACCAGATAGCCGTCGCGGAAGAGGTGGCAGACGCCTTTATCGCGGAACTGAAAGCTGCCTTTGTTGCCCGGATAGGCGAGCATGCCGAGACCAATCCTGAGTACCCGAATCTCATCACCGATGCCGCCTACGACAAATGTGCGAAGTTAGCGGACGAGTACCGCGACCGCATCATCTTTGGAGGCACAGGCGACAAAGCGTCACGCAAATATGCACCTACCATCATCTATCCCGTGGATAAGAACGAGCAAATCGTGCAGCACGAACTCTTCTGTCCGCTCTTGCCCATCGTACCCTACAAAGATGCAGAAGTCGATGCGCTCATGGATACCATCGCCGAACGCGAGCATCCCTTGGCGATGTACGTGTTTACCAAAGACAAGCGCTGGGCGAACCGCGTCATGCAGACGCAGCAGTTCGGCGGCGGATGTATCAACGAGGTCTGTATCCACATGATGGTCAAAGGCGTACCGTTCAACGGTACCGGTCACTCCGGCATGGGTGCGTATCACGGCGAATGGGGTTTCCGCGAGTTCACGCACCCGCAAACGGTACTTAGGGGAAGTACGGTCTTCAACCTCCCGCTTCGCGAACATCCCTACACCGGAGAAGCAGGTAAGAAGAAAATGAAACTATTGCAACTATTTGAACGATAATAATCTTTTTGCACGAGTTAATAACCCTATAACACTCACTCAATTTTATGAAAATCCTGTTAGTCATTGACACCTACGATACCACCAATAATGGTACGTCAATTTCTGCGCAGCGTTTTGCGGCAGTATTGCGTGAGCATGGCAACGAAGTCCGCATACTGACAACCGGCAAACCGGCTCCGGACAAGTTTGTGCTCAAGGAGTTCAAAGTGCCGGTTTTCAACGATTTGATTCACTCGCATGGTTTCCAGTTCGCACAAGTGGACTTGGAAATCATCCGCGAAGCGGTGGCATGGGCGGACGTGGTGCATTGCATGATGCCGTTTGTGCTGGAGGCTACAACCAAACTGGTGGCGGACAGGATGCATAAACCGTCCACGGCTGCTTTCCATATCCAGCCGGAGAACATCACTTCTTCGGTCGGGCTGGGCAAAGCGGAATGGATCAACAATCGTTTTTACGACACCTTCAATTTCCTGCTTTACCAGCATTTCAGCCATATCCACGTCCCCTCGCAATTCATGGCGGACGAACTCATCAAACGTGGCTACAAGGCGAAGATTCATGTCATCAGCAACGGTATTGACCCATCGTTCGTTTATACCAAGCATCCCAAAGACCCGCAGTACGAAGGCAAGATTGTTATCGTGATGGTGGGTCGTTTGTCCGAAGAGAAGCGGCAGGACGTCATCATCAACGCCGTGCCGTTTAGCAAGTACGCCGACCGTATACAACTCGTCTTTGCCGGCAAGGGGCCCAAGTACCGCGAATATGTCAAGTTAGGCAGGAAACTGCCGAACCAGCCGCAGTTTGTCTTCCTTTCGAAGCCTGAACTCATCCATCTCTTGGCGCAGGCAGACTTGTATGTCCATGCCTCGGATATGGAGAGTGAGGCGATCAGTTGCATAGAGGCGTTTGCGACAGGTCTGGTGCCTGTTATCGCGAACAGTGAAGTGAGTGCCACGCCGCAGTTTGCACTGGACGGACGTTCGCTCTTTGTGCCCGGATGGCCGAAAGATTTGGCGCGTGCTATCGACTGGTGGCTTGACCATCCCGAGGAGAAGGCGCGCATGGAGCACGAGTATGCAGAATTTGCCAAGAACTATAATATCCATGAGTCTGTACGCCGCTGCGAAGAGATGTTCCAAGAAGCGATAGACGAACAAGAAAAGGAGTCATTATGAATAAAGAACAACTTCATCGGTTGAATACCGTATTCACCTGGCTGATAGCCATTATGGCGGTGGTGAACGTGGCGATTCTCGTTGTGGAGCAAAAAGCATGGGACGAAATCGTGTTCCGCTCCTTGCAATATGTGGCGATGCTGCTGATTATGCAACTGCCTGTTCTGCTAAAGATCATCGGTCCGGAAGACGTGCCTCTATGCGGTCATGAAGCCTTGCGTGACTCGATGGGGGATCTGATTCTTGATCTTCTGGGCGCGCTTCTCGTGGCCATTTACGGTTTCATCCGTCATGACAAACTGATTGAGCGATACAAACAATATAAGAGCCTATCGTAAAATGAAAATCATTTTAACAGGAGCCACAGGGTACGTGGGAGAAGGTGTGATGCTCGAGTTGCTACGCACGGAGCAAGTGGAAAAAGTATTGTCCGTCGGCCGTCGGTCGGTTCGAATCAACGAGTACTCATGTCTGACCGCAGACGAGAAAAGCAAGTTGGAGGAATACCTCGTACCGGACTTGATGGATTTGCAAGCCGGAGACCTGCATTTTGAGGGCTATGATGCCGTCTATTTCATCGCCGGCATCACATCCATCGGTACGCCGGAGGATGTCTATCGCCGTATCTCATACGATATCCCGACGCATTTTGCGGACATCATGCCGGACAAAGAAAAGATGACCTATATCTACCTCAGCGGCGCAGGTACCAACCCGAACGGAAAACAATGGTGGATGCCTATTAAAGGCGCAACAGAAAACTACATCAAAACGCTCGGCTTCAAGCATGCATTCGCTTACCGACCGGCCCTTATGCGCTGGGCGAAAGGGCAACGGGGAACCAAGATGCAACGGATGCAGTATGCCTATATCCTGTTCTATCCGTTGATGTACCTGTGTGGTTTAGCCAACAATATGACCGAGGTAGCACATTCCATGCTGGCTTGTACTCGTGATGGTTATTCGCAGTTCGTCGTCAATCCGCGAGACATTACCAAAATGGCAAAGCACTCAATTTAATCCGGAGTGGGCACATCCGCCCACTCCTCATTTTCGTTCTCATCGAGTTTTTTTCGGAGGACATTTCGTCGAACGATGAGCATAAGTTGCAAGACGATGGCGGGCAGGACAGCCCAAAGATTAGGCGTGAGAGTAGCGAAATAATTTTCTGTAATTTGCATCGCATAATAAATCATGATGATGTAGTATGCTCCGGCAAAGATAACGGCGAGGACACAGAGGGACATGCGCCATCGGCTGCTGAAGAAGCATAAGAAGCATGCGATGCAGGTGGTGAGTAATGCCCAATTGCAGTAGTATAAGCCCTTGACGGACATTGTTTCCACCACTTCTTCCACGTTGGTTTTGAGGTCGGTTTGAATGACATAAAAGGTCTGCTGGTCCATTGCGAAGCTCCGGATATAAAGAATCCCCTTATCTTGCTGGAACGAAAAGACCGACCCTTTGAACATGAGAGCAGAAACGACAATCGCGAGGATCATGTACAGCCATCGCCTGTACATAGCGCGCAACTTATAGTTTGAGGACTCATCCATAAATCGACGACAAAAGTACTGCTTTTTTTTGATATATGCAAATAAAAACGTCTGTTCCTGTATTTTTCTTTGAAAAATTTTGCACATATGGGATATTTTTTGTAATTTTGCATGCAAAATTGAAAGAAAGATGCAAGGATTAGCTCAGATCATCACTCGGATAATTGATTTTTTCTATCGTCCGTTTTCGCGGTTTATGTCGGAAGAGCTCTTTCGATATGCGGCTTGCGGAGGCGGCAACTTAGTGCTCGACTGGGTGCTCTATTTCCTCATTTATAACTTCGTTATCGGCCACGAAATAGTAAATTTTCAATTTTCAATTTTCAATTTTCAATTTGAGCAAGCAATCACTCCGCATATAGCGACGCTGTGTATCGTCTTTCCCATCACCTTACTGACCGGATTCTGGTTGCAGAAACATGTGACCTTTTCTGCATCACGCCTCAACGGCTGGCGGCAATTAATACGCTATATGATGATAGTAGGCATCAATCTGGCGGTCAATTATTTCGGTCTCAAATTGTGCGTGGAGAGTTTCGGATGGTATCCGACGCCGAGTAAAATGCTGATTACGCTTGTTACCGTTGCAATCAGTTATTTCGGACAAAAATACTATTCATTCCGAATAAAGCAACACGAAACGGAATAAAAATGCAAATAAATTTGCATATGTAAAAAAAAAATTGTATCTTTGCGGCGAAAACTTAAAAAGCATATCACAAACCCTTAAATATATAATTCTATGTTGTACACATTATGTTCTGAACTTCACACAGAAGTATCCAGTATGCCATTCAAGGTATCTGACTCTTTTATTGAAGAGAATCAAGTTATTGCTGTTCTGTCAGGAGGAACGGAGGCACAGTTTTTAGAGTTGATTAAGACGAAGAAAATTGACTTGAAGCGTCCTATATATCTGATGGTAAGTGAGTTTAGTAACTCGTTGCCGGCAGCATTGGAAATATTAAGTTTCATTCGTCAGCGCAAAGGGATGGCAAAAATCATGCAGCACCCGAAAGATACCATCTTCCCGGATGCAAGCGAGACCGATTCATTAACCCGTACGCCGCTGGACAAAGTGCTGCATAATGACCAGAAAATGCGTTTGGGCGTGATCGGCAAGTCCCAAGACTGGCTGATAGCATCGCAGGTCGATGCGAAGGAAGTAATGAAAAAGATGAACTGCGAGTTGGTGGATATCCCGTTTGAGGAATTGTCAAGTCTGGGCGTTGTCGATCCGGGTATGCCGGGATCGGAAGCCATCTATGCGCGCATGAAGGAAATCATCGCCAAGCATAAGTTGGACGGCGTGACGCTGCGCTGCTTCGAACTGTTCAAGACCGTTCAGAATACCGGTTGTATTGCCATCAGCAAGCTGAATGACGAAGGTATTCCGGCCGCGTGCGAGGGAGATATCCCGGTTCTGCTGACCATGATGGCGTGCAAGAAACTGACCGGTGAGCCGGCATGGATGGCCAGCCCGGCGCGTGTGAATGCGGACGGTCAGATACTGCTGGCCAAATGTACGATAGCGCTGAGCATGACCGAGAAGCATGAATATACGAAGCATTTCGAGTCCGGCATAGGTGTGGCTATTCACGGCGAGGTGGCACCGGGTGACTATACGCTCGTCAAACTGAGTCATGACATGCAACGGTTGCTGGCAGTTAATGTAACGGTTACACGTTGCCAATATGAGCAGAACATGTGCCGCACGCAGATCTGGCTCCAATCGACGCCGATTGTCAGTCAGTACCTGCTGACTTCTCCGCTATCAGACCACCATGTATTAATCAAAGGTCATCACGCCGCCAAATTCTGGAGAGAATAAGGGAAAGTACAAAGGGACAAAGTACAAAGTACAATTTATTTAAGAATGCTCTTACATATTTTATCTTCTGAGATGCATAAAGAGACGCTTGA
>Ga0310690_10004517_pt1 | contig 19688 bp, 14 predicted proteins | sample AusTroGonzalo_MG_2_FD_207661 | JGI IMG/M metagenome (GOLD analysis project Ga0310690, IMG submission 207661) | Bovine rumen microbial communities from tropical cattle in Woodstock, Queensland, Australia - Gonzalo_04 (v2) (version 2) | ecosystem: Host-associated > Mammals > Digestive system >...
GAAAATATCGTTTGAAACTTCCACGAGGTAAAAGCCTGCACCTTTTACGAGGTAAAAGCATGTGCCTTTTACGAGGTAAAAGCTTCTACCTTTTACGAGGATCAAGTTTTTTGCCTCTCGGGGGCTCGGCGCGCCGAGGCCGCCAAGCCCCCGAAGGAGGGTTAGGATTATTCCGCGTTGCGGACGAGGCGGACAGCTGTGCCGTAGTAGCGGGGGTTCTGGTTCAGTGGAAAGTGTTTCTCGCTTAAGAAGCTCAAATAGTGCGCATAGGTGTTATCCTTGTGCGAGCTCGACCAGTAGCAGCCGCGGGTGCCTGGGTAGTTGATCTCGGAAGCGCGGTAGCCGGCAGCCGGCAGGAAGACCGCTCCGTTGGCTTCCATCTGGGCCCACTGTTCTATGGTGTAAACATTGGCATAGTCGCTGTTGCCTGCGGTGAAAGTCAAGCCCTCGGGCAGCGTCCAGTCGCCTGGCAGCAGAATCATGCCGTTCACGCCGTTCACCTTGCCGTGGCCCTTCAGCACGTCGGCAGCTGTACGGGTGTTGAACAAGTAGACCCACTCGTCAGTGGTCAGCGTGCGCCAGCCGCTGTTCTCCGTGTTGCCGCCGTTGGCGATGGCGTTGTAGCCCCAGTCGGCCTGACCCGTCTGGTCGTAGAGGTTGTATGAACTGCTGCCGTAGGCGTAGTATCGGATATTATCAGAGTATGTCGTCCAAGGCTGGTATTCGATTGCACCGTGGTTGTAGCCGCTCGTGCCCCAGCCGAAAAGGTCGCGGTCTACGGTTTTGCTGTTGCTGAGTTGGCCGTTGTTGCCAAGATAGTCCCACTGGTTGTCGGCAAATTTCCAGTATGCACCAGTATTATTAGCATCGCCGTTACCTGCGCTGCCGATGTATTGCAGATTGCCCTGCGAGAAATGTACTTTCAAACCGTCTGCATTCACTGTAAACTCACCTGTAAGTCCCCCAACCGGAACTGCCGGTGCGGCGGGCGTGTTCTCAATCGTGATGCCTTGGTTGATCAGTCCGTTCACCTTCACTTGGGGTGCGTTGCCCTCGAAGCTGAGGTTAGCCTCGTTGTAGGTGGCGTTGGCCAGGTCGCTGCTGGGCAGCAGGATGGCCCAACGCTCGGTGCTTTCCTCTGCCGAGGGGTTGTAGAGGGTGATGTCGCCCGTGCCGCTGCCTGCCACGATGGCGTTGTTGCCGTTGTTGCCCGGGTCGGCGAAACTCAAGGTGGCGGTGTTCAGCAGGCCGGCCACCTGGATGGCGTCGGCGGTGGCGTTGGTGAGGTCAAACTTCACCAGGGCGCACTTGTTGCGCAGCATGCAGGAGTAGGTGTCGTAGACGTCGGTGTAGTTCTGCGTCGAGCGGGCATACGACAGCACGGGCAGCTTCTCGCTCTGGTCGCTGATGTTCACGTCGAAGGCGGTGGTGGTGCCTGGGGTCAGCTGGCCTTCCATGACGGGGTCGAGGCCGCCGATGAAGTAGAAGTGGAGGGGCTGGCCCTCGACGGGCTCGTAGATGTCGCCCTCGAAGGTGGTGCCGTTGTGTACCAGGGTGCCGATGTATTTGTTGTCGCTGCCCACGTAGATCTGGTCGCCGCTGGTGTAGTTCACCATGCCTTGGGTGAAGCCTTCTTCGGTGATGACGTCGTGCTTGCTGGCGCCGACGTTCAGGGTGATGTGTACCCACTTGCCCTCGGGCTCGGTGGTGTTGGTCGGGGTTTCCGTTTTCTTGCACTGGGCCATGCCTAAGGCTAAGGCCGCTGCAATGATGATGGTGCTTATTCTCTTCATGATATTGTCTGTTCTTTTAATGATTCGTTTGTTTAGTTTTTCTTGTTGTGTTTTCTTTTGCCGAGGGCGTAGGCCGCGCCTGCTGCGGTGAGGATGAGCAGGCCGCCGCCGAGGGGCGCGCCAAACTGCTCGTTGGTGAGGTTGTAGTTGCCGTTGTCGCCGGCCCCAAACTGCTGGTTGCCGAGGCTGTAGGTGCCCGCGTTGCCCGAGCCGAACTGCTGGTTGCTGAGGACGTAGGGGTTGCCGCCGCTGCGGCTACCGAGCAGTCCGCCCGATTCGGCCCCTCCGCTCTGCCCGAACAGCCCGCCCGGACGCAAGTCCTGTGCCGCGCCACCGGCGGGCATCAGCACCGCCGCCGCCATCAGCAGCGCCAGCGCCTGTTGCCTCCTTCTGTGTCGTGTTCGCTGTTTTTGCATAGAAATGTTTGTTTAGTTGTTAGTTGTTTAGTTGTTTAGTTGTTTAGTTGTTGGTCTGTTTTTCGCGAAGTATACTTCAGCTGGCAGGTAAAGTATACTTCAGCTGGCAGGTAAAGTATACTTCATCAAATTCGGGGGCTCAGCGCGCCGAGGCCGCCAAGCCCCCGAAGGAGGGTTGGGATTAGTTCTTTTCAATAACCAAGCGTACGCATCTGCCGTAATATGGCCAGCCGCTATTGTTTAATACATCAGATAAAGACGTTTCGCCGAACCCAAAGTAACGCAACGAAGCACCAGTGTGTGAAATGGTGGTCGACCAATAATACCCCCAATTATAAGTACCACTATCTATAATGTTGCTGTTATAATTTCTGAATCCCGTCACAGGTAGGAACACACAGCCCGCATTTTCCATTGCAGTCCACTGAGCGACAGTGTAGCTGTTACTGTCGAATCCAGTGCTGCCGTAGGTGAAACTTCCATCAACAGTGCCGTCCCAGTCGTCGGGCAACAGCACCATGCCATGGTATGAGTTGCTACCATCAGTGATGGTTGCACGACCCCATGATGTCTTTTGCTGGCCTCCGACGGTAACCTCGCGAGTGTTTACGACATAATTCCACTCGCTAGCAGACATCGTGCGCCAGCCGTAATTGGCCGTATTGCCTCCATTGGTGATAACTTTAGTACCCCATTCCACATAGTTCATCGAAGTGTAATTGTATGCAAGGTTATTGGGTTCATCAGCCGAGCCCCAATTAAAGAGGTCGCGGTGGTCATCATATTGGTTGTTGATAAACGACAACCACTGGGGTGTAGCGAATTGCCAACTACCAACCCACTGCAGGTTGCCCTGCGAGAAGTAGACCTGCTTGCCTGTGTTGTCGACAGTGAACCCGCCGTTAATAGCACCAGTGGGAATTGCCGCAGGCGTTGTGAAGCTCACCGTTCCGCCAGCGGTTTCGTCATAGTAATACACGCCTCCAATCTTGGCATAGCCGCGCACATAGTAGGGAGTTGTGGCGGTCAGGCCTGTCATGCCCACTGCGTATTCGATGCCTACAGCAAGGGTGCCGCTGACTGAAGCATGGTTGCTCATGATGGTGCTTACCTCCGGGTTCGGGCTTGTGCCCCAGCAGATGCCGAGTTCAATTTCGGTGAGGGCAGTCGTTCCGGCGTTGGTCAGGGTGACGTGGCCGGTGGCGGCGGTGGCCGATGTGGCAGCGGATGTGCCTGTGGTCACTGTGGGGGCTGCAAACACGGTGAAGTTGGATGCACCGGTTTCGTCGACAATCTCGTTCATGCCGTTCTTCGCGTAGGCCTTGTAGGTTATCGTCTGGCCAGGGGCGACAGTAATGGTGAGGCTGAAGTCGTTGCTCGTGGGCGTGACGGCCTGCTTGGTGAGGCTGGTGCCTTCACCATAGTAGAAGCCGACCTCATCCACGCTCATGCCCAGAGGAGCCGAAAAACTTCCGTGCAGGATGTACTTGGTGGCATCGGTGGGGTCAGGCTCGGCAGTGCCGGTGGTCACGCTGATGCCGGAGATGTTCACAACGGGCATGGTCGTGATGGTTTCTTTGACGATGGTGTTGTCATTCGAGGTGGCCAGGACGTAGATTTCGTTGCCGCTCGTGTCCTTGATGACGGCGGTGAAGCCGTTGGCGAACACGCCGGCAGGCACCACAAACACGAAGGTCTGCGGGGTGGTGGGGTCAAGCGTGATGCCGCCGCAGCTCAGCGTGGTGGCGTTCGAGGTGTCCACAAAGGTGTAGGTAGTATTGATCGGGTCGAGGCCTGCAAGGCTGATTTTCATGTTTCCGTTCAGGGGCGCGTAGTTATTGTCGATCAGCACGATGGAGCCGATGGTGGCGGTGCCCGTCATGGGGATGGCCAGCACGCCGCAGGGGCTGTGGAAGGTGAACGTGGTGCCGCTGCCGCCGTTGGTGGCCAGCATGGGATAGGTGTTGCTGGCGAAGGTGGCCTCGTCGAAGGTCTGGCTGCCGGGCAGGGTCAGGTAGACGTAGCCCTCAGTCACGTCAGAGGTGTTGTCCGAAGGATAGAAGGCGGTGTAGGCTTGGGTGGCGTAGATGCCGGTCGCGCCGTCGAAGGTGGCCTCTATCGAGTCATTGTCGGTGGTGGTGAAGCTGTAGGCCGTGCCCACAGCGTCGAACACCTTGATGGCGTCGTTCACGTTCCAGCGCAGCCAGCCGGCGCCGATGTGGGTCTTGCTTTCGCTGACGGGTTGGGTCAGCTTGGCGGTGAGGCTGCCTGTCGTTTGCTGTTCATTCTTCTTGCAGCCAGCGAGGGCCAGCATTGCGAGGGCGCAGAGGCCCATGAGTCTCAATGTCTTTTTCATTTTCGTTACTCCTTTAATTAATAGGGTTAGACATTTACCAGTTACCGGTGTTGTTGCCGAACTTGAATCCGTTGCCGCCCGGGCCTGTTGCGGTGTCGCCGCCCGCCGAGGTACAGAGGCTGCTCACTGCCTCAATCTCGATGAAGTCCGCTGTAGGGGCTTCGTAAGGTTTTTTGAATTTCTTCATTGCATTAGTTGTTTAGTTGTTAAGTTGTTGAATTGTTGATATCTGTTGGTATCAGTTTTCCGGGCTTAGCTCTTTCCCCCTCGCCACATTGGAGAGGGGGCCAGGGGGTGAGGTCACTTATTCTCCTTCCCAAAATCGCGTGCCAGAAGCTCGTCGCAGATTTGGCCGTCAACCCACGTGCGGACCGTCTTGCCGTGATAAAGTTCATAAGCGTGCTGCGGCGATACGTGGAAGTCCTTGGCCACATTTTCATAGAAGGCTGGTCTATGGGAGTCCATGTAGGAACCGTATTTGAGTTTGTAGAAGAATGATAATGGTGACATAATGCTGAGAAGTTTAAAAAAAAGCGCAAAGCGCCTTCGGGCGCTTTGCAAGAATATAAAATGAAAGGAAAGAATCGACGACAAGTAAACCAACTGATAATGAGGCTTTTACCCCCCCCCCCCATAGAGGGTATTAATCGGCTGGAAAATAAGTGTTTGCGCTTGGTTTTGCATGAGGGTGATGGAGGTTATTCTTTTTTTTCGAGTTGCAAAAATAGAAAAAATCCCAAACACCAAGAGAACGGCGAGGGAAAAAACTTTCCGGGCTTCGCTTTCCCCCTCGCCACATTGGAGAGGGGGCCAGGGGGTGAGGTCAAAACGTCTACCAGCTGTTGCTCAATTAGAGCTATCGATTTCCCTCAGCAGCTCCAACGCCTGAGTCACGGTACTCACTTCCTTCACGGTGAGCTGCAGCTTTTCGTTCATCTCCTTCACGGCGGTGCGCTTGGGGTGGTCCATGATGTATTTCATCACCTTTTGGAAGGTCGCGCTCTCAAAGTATTTCGACTCAGGGTTGCTGACGAAGTAGGCTGTCATATTGTGGTGGCGCAGCAATATCTTCTCGAAACCCAAGTCTTTGGCAATCCAGCGCAGACGCACCGTATTGAGCAGGTCGTTCACCTGCTTGGGGATAGGACCGAAGCGGTCGATGAGGTGGTCGGTGAATTTCATCAGTTGCTCCTCGGTCTTGGTGCGGTCCAATTCGCTGTAAAGGCTGACACGCTCTTGTGTCGAGTTGATGTAATCGGCTGGGAAGCGCACCTCCATATCTGTCTCGATGGTGCAATCTGCAACGTAGGTCTTCTCTTCTTCCTTGTCGAAGATGTCTTGGAATTCGGTTTCTTTCAGTTCGAGGATGGCTTCGTCGAGGATTTTGTGGTAGGTCTCAAAGCCAATATCGTTGATGAAGCCGCTCTGTTCGGCACCCAAGATGTTTCCTGCACCTCTAATGTCCAAATCGCGCATCGCGATGTTGATGCCTTCGCCAAGGTCGGAGAATTCCTCCAAGGCACGCAGGCGTTTTTGGGCCTCTTGGGTCAGCGTGCTTAAAGGCGGTGTCAGCAAGTAGCAGAAAGCTTTCTTGTTGGAACGTCCTACGCGACCACGAAGCTGGTGCAGGTCGCTTAGGCCGTATCGGTGGGCATCGTTGATGATGATGGTGTTGGCATTAGGGATGTCGAGGCCACTCTCCACGATGGTGGTGCAGAGCAGCACATCGTAGTCGCCATTGATAAAGTCGAGCATGATTTTCTCCAATTTGGCACCTTCCATTTGTCCGTGGGCGACGGCGATACGCACACCGGGCACATACCGTAAGATGAAATCATGCACATCCATGATGTTTTGGATACGGTTGTGGATGAAGAATACCTGTCCGTTGCGGGCAATTTCAAACTGGATAGCATCGCGGATTAACTCACCATCGAAGCCTCTTAACTCGGTCTGGACGGGATAGCGGTTGGGTGGGGGAGTAGTGATGACGCTTAAGTCACGGGCTCCCATCATGGAGAACTGTAAAGTACGGGGGATAGGTGTCGCGGTCAGTGTGAGGGTATCGACGTTGGCTTTCATCTCTTTCAGTTTCTCCTTGGCTGCTACGCCGAATTTCTGCTCCTCATCGATGATGAGCAGTCCCAAGTCTTTGAACTTCACATCCTTTCCCGTGAGGCGGTGCGTACCGATAATGATGTCGATTTCACCTTTCTCGAGTTTCTTCAGGATTTCGGTCTGTTGTTTCGCGGTTTTGAAACGATTGAGGTATTCTATGTTGACAGGGAAGCCGTCAAAGCGTTCTGTAAAGGTGTGGTAATGTTGCAAGGCCAATACGGTAGTAGGGACTAATACGGCAACCTGTTTTGAGTCGCAGCAGGCTTTGAAGGCGGCACGCATGGCTACTTCAGTTTTGCCGAAGCCCACGTCGCCGCATACGAGACGATCCATAGGGTGTTCGCTCTCCATATCGCGCTTCACGTCGTTGGTGGCTTTCAGCTGGTCGGGTGTGTCCTCATAGATGAAGGAGGCCTCTAATTCGTTTTGCAGGTAATTGTCTGGGGAGAACTTGAAACCTGGTGTGCGTTTGCGCTCAGCGTAAAGCTTGATGAGCTCACGGGCGATATCCTTGACCTTGCTCTTCGTCTTGTTCTTCAGGCGATTCCAGGCACCGCTGCCAAGGGTGCTGAGTTTGGGTTCGATACCGTCCTTGCTGCTGTATTTTGCGATTCGGTGCAGCGAATGAATACTCACATAGAGTAGGTCGCCGTTGTTGTAAATCAGGCGGATGGCCTCTTGGGGCTTGCCGTTGTTCTCTATGGTCTCCAAACCATCGAAGCGACCTATACCGTGATCGATATGGGTGACATAGTCGCCAGGTTTCAGCTCGTAGAGGTCTTTCAGCGTGATGGCCTGCTTGGTGGAGAAATTGTCGCGCAGATGGAAGCGGTGGTAACGCTCAAAGATTTGGTGGTCGGTATAGCAGCATACCTTCAAATCCTCGTCGATGAAGCCTCCATGGATAGCGATAGTTTCCGTCTCAAAGTCGCGGTGGTCTTCTTCGTTGTGGTTGATGTCATTCAGAATCGCTTGGATGCGCGAGAGTTGTTTGCTGCTTTCCGAGAAGACGATAATTCGGTAGCCTTCTTCCTTATGTTCGGCAATGTCATCAATCAAGAGGTTGAAGTTCTTGCTGAAGATAGGCTGAGGCTTGGTGCGGAAGTTGACTGTTATGAGACTTGAGGTTTGAGGCAGAAGGGATGAGGTACCGAATTCTACTGTCTTGCGTTTCTTCAGGCAGTCTAACAATTCCTCTGATTTGCTGAAGAGTTGGCCGGGTTTCAGCATTTTCACTTTCTCTTCGTCTTCCTCTTCGGCTTGCAGTTTCTCGAAGGCTTCCACGGCGCGGTCGTATTCCTTGTCGACCTGTGTGGCGAAGAAGGCCATGTCTGTGAGCCAGACGGTAGTGGTGTCGGGCAGGTATTGCAGGATGGCTTCTCGCTCTTCTACGAAGGCGCGTTCTTGCATATTGGGCAGCAAGACGATTTGTTTCAACTTCTCGATAGAGAGCTGGTCAGCGATGTTGAAACTGCGGATGCTGTCGACCTCATCTCCAAAAAATTCGATACGGTAAGGGTAGTCGTTAGCGAATGAAAACACATCGACTAAACCACCACGGATGGCAAACTGTCCAGGTTCCACCACGAAATCCACACTCTCAAACTCGTATTCATAGAGCATATCGGTGAGGAAGTCCAGGTTGATTTTATCGCCCACCTTGATTTTGAAGGTGTTTTTTGCCAAGAGCTTGCGGGTAAAGACCTTCTCACTGAGTGCTTCAGGATAGCTTACTATCAAGGTCTTTCGCTCGGAGGTGGAAACACGTTGAAGCACCTCGGTGCGCGAGAGGATATAGGTGTTGTCTGGTTTTTCAGGTTCGTAGGGACGTTTGTAAGAAGTGGGGTAGAAGAGGACCTGTTTCTTGCTGTAATCCATCCCCCGTTCGCCTAACAGGCTTTCAAGGTCGTTGTAGAAATAAGCTGCGTCTTCCTTGTCAGCGCAGACTATGAGGTGCTGCCCTCCTACTTGGCGGAAGGTTTCTTCTACCACGAAGGCCTTCGATGAGGCCGTCAAGTTGGAACAAAGCAGATGCCCACCATCGCGCAAAGTCTTGACTATCGCGTCGATGTGGGCATCATTTTTATAAGGTTGATTCGAAATACTGGCCATTATCCTTATTCCTCCACTTTCGCCCGCTTGGAATCCCAAATCATGTAGACGATGATGGCGATGTACATTACCAGGGCGATGAGGCCGGCCACAGGCATTTGGGCAAATGGCGTACCGTCAGCAGTCTTGGCTACAGCGTCCACGTTGGCGAACTTGAGGATAGCACTCACCACTCCCATCAAGGCACCGCCAGCAATGAAGCCAGAGGCAATCAGAGTGCCACGATTGTAACGGGCATCGTTGAGCTTCTGGTCTTTACTGCGGCTGCTGACGAACCACGAGATGGCTCCACCGATGAGCAGCGGCACGTTGAGGTCGATAGGGATGAACATACCCAAGGCGAAAGGCAAAGCGGGAATCTTGCAGAAGTTGAGAATTAAGGCAATGGCGGCACCGATGCCATAAAGCAACCAGGGGGCGTTGCCGCCTGACATCATAGGCTCGATAACCGCTGACATGGCATTGGCTTGAGGCGCAACCAGAGCGTTGTCGCCCACAAAGCCGTAGGCCTTGTTCAATACCATAATGACTCCTGCGACGGTGGCAGCAGCCACAGCCACACCCACAAACTTCCAAAGTTCTTGCTTCTTGGGTGTTGTGCCAATCCAATAACCTACCTTCAAGTCGGTGATGAAAGCACCTGCGACAGCCAATGCCGTACAAACCACACCACCTATAATTAAAGTGGCCGTCATTCCTTCAGGACCGCTCAGTCCAGCAGCGACCATTACCAAGGAGGCCAGAATCAGGGTCATCAGGGTCATACCGCTCACAGGGTTGCTGCCCACGATGGCGATTGCGTTAGCGGCTACGGTAGTAAACAGGAAAGCGATGACAGCGACGACCAGAATACCAATTAAAGCATGACCGAGATTGTGTACCACACCAAACCAGAAGAACAGGAAGGTGACAATCAGCACCGCCACGATACCGATGACGATAGTCTTCATGGAAAGGTCTTGCTGGGTGCGCTCAACCATTTCTGTGGCGACTTTCTTGCCCTTGAACTCGTTGGCGGCAAGACCCACAGACGACTTAATCACGCCCCACGATTTAATGATGCTGATGATACCCGCCATAGCGATACCACCGATGCCGATGTGTCGTGCATAGTTTTTGAAGATTTCTTCAGGGGCCATTGAGCCTAAGTTAGTGGTGATGCCTGCATTCATCAGGTCGACAATTTGGTCGCCCCAGATGAGATTCATGCCAGGGATGATGATGAACCACACCAGCATGGAGCCGCAGCAGATGATAAAGGCATATTTCAGTCCAATGATGTAACCCAAACCTAAGACTGCAGCTCCAGTATTCACCTTGAACATCAGCTTGGCTTTGTCGGCCAGGTTGGCTCCCCAGCCCATCATTCGGGTGGTAATGGTCTCTGACCACCAGCCGAAGGTGGAGACGATGAAATCGTACAGACCGCCTATCAGACCGCTGACGACGAGCAGCAATGAGTCCTTACCCTTTTTCTGTCCGCTGACCAACACCTGGGTGGTGGCAGTAGCTTCGGGGAAGGGGAATTTGCCGTGTTGTTCCTTCACGAAATACTTACGGAAAGGAATAAGGAACAAGATACCCAAAATGCCGCCCAACAACGAGGCAATGAACACCTGCCAGAAGTTGATTTCAATTTGATAACCTTTTCCTTGAAGGATATACAGTGCCGGCAAGGTGAAGATAGCACCTGCTACAACGCCACCCGAGCAGCCACCGATAGATTGGATGATGACGTTCTGCGAGAGGGCATCGTTCTTGCGAGTCAGTCCCGTCAGGCCAATGGCGATAATGGCGATGGGAATGGCAGCCTCAAATACCTGTCCGACTTTCAGACCGAGGTAGGCGGCAGCAGCCGAAAACAGAATGGTCATCAGCAGGCCGATGCAGACTGACCATACCGTTACTTCCTGGTACTTCTTGTTTTTTGAGAGAATGGGTTCGTACTCTTCGCCCGGCTTCAGTTCGCGGTGCGCGTTCTCGGGCAGTTTGAATTGTTCGTTTTCCATAGTATTGTGTTTAATGATTATGTGCTCTGCATGAATACGTTAGAAAATTGCTGCAAAGATATGAAATAAAAGACTATTTTTGTCGCTTTATTAAGAATAATATGAATATGGAAAACGAAATAAAATTTTGTCAAAGCTGCGGCATGCCGCTGACTGACCAAGTGCTTGGCACGAATGCTGATGGAAGCAAGAATGAAGAATATTGCATGTATTGCTACAAAGACGGTAAGTTTTTGCAAGACTGCACCACGGACGAGATGATTGAGCATTGCGCCCAATTCGTGGATGAGGTAAACAAAGGTCTGCCTCAGCCCATAACAAAAGAGGAGTATATCGGGCAGATGAAAATGTACTTCCCGCATTTGAAACGTTGGCGTGAAGCGATGAAGGTTACCGACAACGCCATGCCTGAAAACCCTGCTTTGGCTCCTGTTAAGATGTTGATTGCCGAGATGGCTGACAATTTGCCGATTACCTATATTTCTTCAGTGGATGAAGAGGGCTATCCCTGCACCAAGGCTATGCTGTCGCCTCGCGTCCGTGAGGGTATTAAGGTGTTCTACTTTTCTACCAATACCTTCTCGCTGCGCGTGGCACATTATAAGGCTAATCCCAAGGCCTGCGTCTATTTCAGCGATAACGAGGGCTTCAAGGGTATGATGCTTCGTGGCACAATGGAAGTGCTGACGGATGCCAAGAGCAAGGAGATGATTTGGCGCGAGGGCGATACAGAATATTATCCTGGCGGCGTAACCGACCCCAATTATTGTGTTCTGAAATTCACTGCCACCGATGGTCGCTTTTATAGCGATTTCTATCCTCGGAGTTTTGTGCTGGAATGATGGATTTATGAAGGCATTAAAAACGTACAAACTCGGTTTTGACATTTCGGGATTGATTCTTTTCCTGTTGGTGATGGTTCCGACTTTCATCTGGCTTGCCGTTCCCGCCCCGAATGATGTCTTGAGAACGGATTCCACCACACCGATTGTTGATACGATAGGTTCAGTTTGTCAATTCTTGTTTATAGCCTGTTTGTGTTTTGTCATCAACAAAGATAGGAGTAGTCTGTGTTTTTCGCCGTGGGTCATTGCTTCAATAGCCTGCGTCTTAGTGTATTATGTTGGATGGCTGCTGTATTATCACGGCATCGCCAACGCATGGATTATTCTCATGTTGACTCTCCCGCCATGCGCAGCATTCATCTTGTTTGCTGTGGACAGGAAAAACTTTCCAGCGGTGTTGCTCGCTACAGGGTTTGCAGTTTGCCATTTGATTTTTGGAATCGTGAATTTTATAAAATGAATAACGGATGATAAAATTTCTGAAGTTTTTGACTTTGTTCATCGGCATCGGTGCGGTGATTGGTGCAGCGATGATGTGGATTGACCCTACAGGCCAAATGTGGGGCATGGAACCACTACTGGAAATGCTGCGAGATAAAATGCCTTGGCCGGATATCTTTTTCAAAAACTTCATCCCGTCGGGTTTCGTGTTGCTCTTCTTGAACGGTTTCACCCAGTTTATTGCGGCGTTCCTGCTGTTCAAGAAGCATCCTTTGGCTTATTGGTCGGTTCTCGCCTGCGGCATTATCCTGATGCTTTGGATTGTCCTCGAATGGTGGATCTGGGGCTTTAATGCCATGAGCAACATCTATTTTGTGTTCGGGTTGGTTGAAGCTGTGGTTGCTGTGGTAGGCTTGAGGAAACAGAAATCTTAGTATGGCCAATATCATCACATGCATCCGCATTCTGTGCAGCATAGCCCTTTTGTTTTGCCCTGCGCTTTCGGTGGCTTTCTATGCGCTTTACATCACCGCCGGAGTTTCCGACATGGCCGATGGTTGGGTTGCAAGAAAAACAAATACCGTCAGTGAGTTTGGTGCCGAATTGGATACAATTGCTGACATTATCTTTGTTATCGTTTGTTTGTTCAAATTGCTTCCAGTCATGGACATTCCCGTATGGCTTTATGTGTGGATTGGCGTTATTGCACTTATTAAGGTCATCAATATTGTCTCAGGGTATGTTGTCCAGAAACAATTTGTGTCTGTCCATAGTGTGATGAATAAAGTCACAGGGACGTTGCTGTTTCTTCTCCCGCTGACGTTATCTTTCATTGATTTAAAATACAGTGCAACACTAGTTTGCATCATCGCTACCTTTGCAGCGGTTCAGGAAGGACACTTTATCCGAACTAAAAATTTAAATTGATGTTACCTTTGGGCTTTTATGGGTGTTATATGAGAATAGTTGTTTATTTTGCAGTGGATTTGCATAAATAATCAATAAGTGATTATTTTTGCTTTGGAAGCAACAAAATAGAGTTGCAATGTTAAAGGCGTGGAGTTGGTTATGGAAATGGTTGAGGACAAAGACGTGAAGTCTCTGCCTGCTGGCAAGGAGTTGGCAAGGAGTTGGCAAGGAGCTTGGCTTGGACTTCTATATACTGGAGCGCATCGCCGATTACTGCAAGGAGCCGAGGTCGTTGGTGGAGATCGCCGAGCATTTGGGACTCTCTGACCGATATAAAATGAAAAAGAAATATATCGATCCGCTGTTGGGCAGGTATTTAGAGATGACGCTGCCCGAAACTCCCAACAGTCCTGGCCAGTGGTATGTGCTGACGGAAGTTGGCAAGGGCATGGTGTTGTAACCTGTTTTTGGTCGGAATAATTGCAGATTTTTCCGACCGCAAAGATAGTAATAAACCTTTGTTCCGCAATACTATTATCCGACAAATAAAGATTGTAGTGGGAATTTGGTTGCAAGGGTAAACAAACGGCATGGCGGTGATAGTTTCTTGCATAACTTTCCCAGATTTTCCCTATCTTTGCCCCCGTGAAACTTCACCTATACATAGCGATTGTTTTGCTGGCCGTCCTATCCTCTTGCCAGCCTCATCCGACCTCACCCCAGCCCTCGCCGCGAGGAGAGGGAGTTGCCTCACGGACACTGGAGAATATTGATAGTTTGATGTGGCGGCAGCCGGATAGTGTGCTGAAGGTGATGATGCGGTTTGCGGCAAGCCCCGAGGCTGACAGCCTCGGTGAGTTTGAGGGGCATTATTGCCAGATGCTGGTTGCGGAGCTGCTGTTTAAGAACAACTATGCACAGAGCAACCGAACGGAGGTGCTGCAGGCGGTGGGCTATTTTGATTCCATTGACGATGCGTTTTTGGCGGCACGGGCGCATTATATTAAAGGTGTGGGCTACTATGAGCGCGACAGCCTCGTTGAGGCCTGCACCGAATACCTCAACACCTTGCGGATTATGGAGAGCCGTTTTGCCGAAAATGAACTGACAGGCAGAAAAGCCACCTTCATGTCGTTGACCTACAACCGTCTCTTGGAGCTGTTTTCCAACCAGTTGATGCAAGAACCAGCCATCTATTGCTGCAAAAAGTCGTTGCATTACAATGAGATTGAACCCGTTGGCGCGACCAACCGTGGTGGCATCTTGTATTTTATCGGGAGGCAGTACCATAAACTGAACGCGTACGACAGCGCGGCTTACTATTTTGACGCGGCCTTGGCCGCCTTGCCTGACACACATTGCTTGTACTATAGGGATGTCGTATCAGCACAGGCATTGCTAGAGTTCAATAGGGGCGGCGATCCCCAACACGCATTGCGTACCCTGAAGCACATGTTGGCCCAGGCGACTGGAGAGAGTGAACGCATGACCAGAAATGTTGCCATTGGAGCCATTTACAAAGAGGAACGGCAGTATGATTCCGCAAAGGCATATTGGGAGCCTGTGTTTGAGAAAGACCCAATGAGGGCGATGGTTGTAGCCCCGCATCTGAGTGAAATCGCATTATGCGAAGGCGACACGGCCAAGGCCAGCCTTTATGCCCAGATTGTTGCCCAAAAAGCATCCTTTGCCGGTGAAAAACAGGCAAGAGTCTCGCAACTCAACGACTTGTTCCAAAGCTATCTTTTGGAGAAACAAGAGGCTGCTTCGATGAGAGCGAAGAAAGAGGAAGTGAAGAAAGCCACACGCATCATTGTTCCTATGGCTATTTTGATGGCCTTGGCTATCATAGTTTTTGCGAAACTGAGAAGCAGGAAGCTTTTGAAAGAGCAGCAAGCAGTGGCTCAAAAAGAGCTGGACGAAAGAGAAAGGCTACACAAAGAAGCAGTAAAAAAACAACAGGACGAAGCCATACAACAGGCACGCACATTGTTGCCTCAAAGAGTGAATGACCTTTACCGTTCCAAGGTGTCGAACCGCATGGAGCGCATCATGGCCGAGTTTGAAGCTGCTTATCCGCTTGCCATGGAGCGGCTGGCCGCTGCTTACCCCGACCTGAATGAAGCGGAGCGACAAATCGCCGTGCTCAATTTCCTCCGTTTCCGTGCGAAGGAAGAAGCCGATCTGTTGGGTTTTGCTGAAAACACCATCATGAAATACCGTTCCAACCTCAACAAAAAGGCTGGTTCAGACCCGATTTCCGCACTTCTTGCCTAAAGAAAAACCTGTATTCTTTTTCCGTAAATCATTGGTTTTCAAAACCACCTTCCAACAAAAATCTGTATTGGGGCTTAATCTTGCTTTTTCAGCGGGTTTTTGCTATAGTTTTGTGTGCAATGTTCTAACGTGCTATCGTGCTTACGACTTGACTTCCCCGACCAGGAGAACTCCCCCTGGCCCTCTCTCAGAGGGGGAAAGGACTGATAAGACTAATAAGACAACAATATGCAATATTACAATAGTGCTGTTGCGTTAATTATTAAACATTAGAATAAAGTTGGTTCATTGACATCTTGGTTTTGATTGGGAAGGTCGTTTTGCGGATTGGTGAGCAGGGCTGTGATGTCGGTTTTTGAGAGTGCAGAGACACCAAGCAAGGTTGCGACTTCGGTGATGGTGTAGGGGCAATCCTTTATTGAGGCTTTGATCCTCGCCACAATCAGGTAGGTGCAGATGGCGGTCCAAAGGTGCGTCTTTACGGCGTTTTCCGAGTGTCCCCAGAATGACTTGACGGTCAGGTTCTGCTTGATCCACTTGAAGAAGGTCTCTATCTGCCAGCGGTTCCGATACAGGTTGGCCACGTCAAGAGGCCCAACCTCGGTGAGGTTGGTGATGAAAGCCAGCACCTCGCCGCTGTCAGGGTCGGCGAACTCTACCATCCTGAAGTTCTCGGGGTAGAGCTTGCTCGGCTTGTAGCCTATCAGACGGATGGTGCGGTCGCTGACAAGTCCCGTGGAGCGGTCGATGTTGTAATTGACATCGACCACCTCGTAGCGCATGTTGCTCTTCGCTCGCGTGACCCAATAGGCATCGTGCTTGCTGATGTCGTAGAACGCCGCGAAGTCCACGTATGCCTTGTCCATCACATAGATTGCCCATGGGATTATCTCAATGACATCCAGCATGTTGCTTTCGTGCCACTTGCCGTGGGTGATATGGATGAAAGCGGGGATGTTACCTCTCATGTCGAGGACTGTGTGCATCTTGACCGCTCCCCGGCCGTATTTGCCGTATGCCCACGTCATCAGCTTTATGCTGCACGACACCGTGGTGGAGTCGACGGCGAAAATCTCCCAACCTGGGAGGTCGACATCGGAAACAGGCTCGTCGGCATAGAGCGGTCTGACGATGCCTATCAGCACAAGCCCTAACTCTTCCCAAATGCGGCAGTCGCGGTCGCGGTTCGCTCTCGAAAGCGAGGAAACGTTCACCGTCTGGCGGAACCCCAACGGGTACAGAATCCTCTGATGCGCCTTGAGACACAGGCAGATGTCGCGGATGGAGTCGCAAGCCGTCAGTTGGCCGAACATCAGGTGGAGAAACAGGTTGTAGCAATTTAACTCTCGAACGTGATAGTCGCCGTTGTACTTGCGCACGATGCGGTCGAACTCGTATCTCGGGATAAAATCGGCCACTTGGGCGAAGACATACCTACCGGTGTTCATAATCTTGCAGCATTAGGCCGCAAAATTACTTCTCAATTTCAAATCAAAAAATCAAAGAACGATTGTAATATATTATATATCAATTATTTATAAAGAATTTTCAAAAATTAACGCAACACTAATAATATTACAACAATATTACAAGAACAATAGAGAAGATTTCAAGTATTTGATTTTTAAAAAGTTGGTAGAAATCTTTGGTCTTGAAAAAGCGGAGAGGATCTTCAAAGTATTCGATCGTAAATCATTAAAATAATAGTACTATGACTAAGAAATCATTTATTACTGCATTGCTAGTTTGCATAGCAGTGCTGGGCGCAAAGGCGCAAAACATCACAGGCCGCGTGGTGGACGAAACCGACGCGCCCATTCCTTACGCTACCGTCGTAGCGATGCAACTGCCCGACAGCACCTTCCTTGGCGGCGTGACCACCGACAACGATGGCCGTTTCGTTCTCGACATGGCTTGCGACCTGCTTAAAATCACATTTGTAGGCTATGAGCCGAAGTTTGTCAGCCAACCGAAAGGCAATTTGGGAACGCTGAAAATGAATGTCGTTTCCTCTCAACTTCAAGAGGTGACCATTGCGGCCAAGCGACCGGAAATCACCAGTCTGCCAGATAGGACTGTGGTTGGAGTGGAAAGCACCTTGCTATCATCGAGTGCCGACGGCATCGACATGCTGCGCAAAACACCTGGCCTCTTGGTGGACGGACAGAACAACCTCTCCGTCATCGGGCAAGGGTCGCCCATCGTTTACATCAACAACCGTCGTGTGTATTCGATGGAGGAGGTCTATAACCTGAACCCGCAAAACATCAAGTCCATCGAAATCATCCACAATCCGTCCTCTCAATATGAAGCCGATGCCACTGCCATCGTGAAAATCGTCACGCTGCGGCGCAACGACGACTTCTCGGTGCGTCTCGGTGGCACGGTGACCAAGGCGCGGCGTTGGAGCGAGAGTGCTTTCGCCGATGTCACCCTGTCGAAAAACAAATTCTCGGCCAACCTCTATTATGGTTTCAATGGACGCAACACGCATACCTACAACAACGAGGACGTGATGGGTTACTCAATGATCGAACACCGAGCCTACAATCTCTCTAAAAACCAAGGTCACAATGCGAAACTGATGCTGGAATATGCCTTGACCCCGAAAATGACCATCGGTTTACAAAGCAACAACAACTTGGGCAAAGGGACAAGTCTGCGCGAGCAAGGCACCCATTTTGTAGGTGAAAACCACACGGATTTCAAGACCGTGACCAACACCAATGACAAGAACCTGCGAAGCAACAACACGCTGTTTCTCAACTACGACATCGACAGCCTCGGCCAGAACCTCAACGTGACCTTGGACTACACCTACAACCGCTATAATGACGAGGACGCTTTCCGCAACATCGTTTTGGGTGAAACCGAACATCAAGGTATCCTAAACCTGAATAAGGGTTATGGTAACACGGGTATCTATGTGGGTAGTGCGGACTACACGCTGCCGTTCAGAAACGGCAAGACCACGCTCTCAACGGGAGCGAAATACTCCTTGATTCAGACGGACAACCATGTTGACCTGACAGGAACAAACAACCTTTTGCAGCACTACCATTCCGATGAGTCGAATGCCGCCGCCTACGCCAGCGTTGCGCATAATTTCTCCGACAAGTGGTCGGCCACCGCCGGACTGCGGTTTGAGTATGTGGACCGTCACAACTATTTGAATGACGTTCCCCAAGTGGACTACACGAAGCCCGGACTTTTCCCGAACGCCACGGTACAATACAAGCCCGCCCAAGGCTACGCGATAGGTGCGTCCTACTCGAAACGCATCGTGCGTCCTTCGTTGGATGCCTTGAATCCCAGCATGTACATTGATTCATTGCTCATCACCCAAGGCAACCCCAACCTAATCAACACCCACATTCATTCAGCGCAGGTTTTTGCCAGTTTCCCCATCTCGCTCTCGGTGCGTTTCGGCTACAATTACCTCATCGACCCAATTTATAGGGAACTCTACCAAAGTGCCGAAAACCTTGATTTAGGAGAATCTCGTTACAGAAACGGTGACCACACGCAGAACTTGTTCGGCTCCATCGCCTGGAACGGGAATGTCACCAAGTGGTGGTATCTCTACAGTTCCATCTATTTCGGCAGGAACTATTACGAAAAGGAGGAAGACGGCATCCTGAAGCAGAACAACAGGAACTTCGCCATGCTTTCCGTCGGCAATATGCTAACCTTGCCCTACGATGTGAAGTTCAATCTGAATTTCTATTACGGAACGCCTTATCCATCTGAAAGCATCACCGTGAGGAAATTGTGGAGCCTGTCAGCCAGTTTGGAGAAGAGTTTCTTGAACAACAACTTGACCCTGAGATTGAGTGCCAACGACATCTTTAACACGATGCTCTATTGGCAGCAGAGTATCCTACGCGGCAATTCGCTGGTCTTCTTCGATAGCGACAATAGAAATATCATGTTGAATGTCACTTACAAGTTCGGCCAATCGAAAGTGAGGCTTAATTCGAGGTCGGTTAGTGAGGAGGAGAGAGGTAGGCTGTAACAATCATAGCCGCCCCATCCTGATTCCATGCGTTTGGCGACGCGCTGGAGGTTGGGATGGGGAGGGTTTTTCGTTATGCGTGCTATCGGGCTATTGTGCTTACGAAGGGAATACTAGTGATCCTCCTTTTTATTTAAAGAACAAATAAAACTATGTTACTACATACATATGAGGCAAACAATTTCCAAACCAAGGCTTAAGCATTTTCTCATCAACACATTCTGCTTGATGATAGGCATCACTTCCGCTACCTTGCTGTTCCAATGGGTGCTGCACGAGTTTTCCTACGACCGTTTTATTGAGGACAGCGACCGGGTTTACCGCTTGGTCTCGGTTGACAAGGCCACGGGAACGAGATACACCGGCGGCGTCTGTCAGTTGCGCTATGACTTGCCTG
>Ga0310690_10004518_pt1 | contig 19687 bp, 39 predicted proteins | sample AusTroGonzalo_MG_2_FD_207661 | JGI IMG/M metagenome (GOLD analysis project Ga0310690, IMG submission 207661) | Bovine rumen microbial communities from tropical cattle in Woodstock, Queensland, Australia - Gonzalo_04 (v2) (version 2) | ecosystem: Host-associated > Mammals > Digestive system >...
AGAACACAGGATTCATCCGGTTACCATTATACATTGACAACATCGACAGGATTTTCTGCTCCGTGGTCTGTTGGGGACAACCCACAACTGTATAAAAAGAACTAAACTAATCATGGTGGGAGGAAAAAACATGAATGGCGAACGCAACTCGGAAGAGCTTCAGAAGGTCATCAATACTCTTGAATTGTTGGACATCAGACCCACTTATGACAATATGAGCAAACTGCTTGGATGTATGCAAGTATTGGCTGAAGTGAGAGATGATATTAAGAAACAGGAGGTTGTCGTTGATGGAAACGCTGACACTGAATGACGGAACGATTGTGAACGGTCACTGCTTTGCGGATGACACAAACCTGTTCGTTTATCTGGACAATATGACCGTTATCCAAGGTGTAACACTGTTCGCTGACCCTTACAAAACACGGCACATTGTGGCAATGAATCATGGAACAGAACATGTCTATGACGGGTATACGGAGATCTATGCTGCGAGTCATGAGTTCGGGAACTGCAACCTTGTAATGAGAAAGGCGGTGTGAAATGCTTGACCTGATGATCACCCACTGGAACGAACCGTGGGAAGTCGGACGGAATGCTTTTCAGATGCTGGCGGTGCAGCGCGGCGTTGACTGGTCAAAAGTTAGGGTCACGTTGGTTCATGACGGGTCAAAGAGTTTCCCGGCGGAGAATTTCGTCGGGCTTCCTTTTTCCGTCAATCAGGTTGAACTGAGCCACAGGGGGATTGCGGCTGTTCGGAACTGGTGCATTGACAACGGGGACGCTGAATGGATCAAGTGGTGTGACTTTGATGATACGTTCGCGAATCTGTACGCGCTTAAAAGCATCACAGATCTGTTGGATGAAGCCACGGCGTTTGACATGCTCTGGTTTGACCTTTTGTGGGAAATGGACGGGAAGATCTACCTGAGAACGGAGCGGAACCCGGTTTTCATCCATGACAAGGTTTTCCGGCGGTCGTTCCTGAAGGAACATGAAATCGGGTTCAATGAGAGCCTGACATGGTGTGAAGACAGTGCTTTTCTGGCGGTTGTGGAAATGGAAATTGACACAAAGCGGATCGGGAAGGTCAAGTGCATGAGTCCGATCTATCTGTATATATGCCGTCAGGGAAGCCTTTGCAACCGGCCAGAGATCAAATTCAGCAACCTTGAAAGCTTTTTTGCAAGGCATTGTTATGTTGCCGACGAGTTCCTGAAGCGCGGGCTGACGGATCAGTATTACACGATGTGCGTTCGGATTATGGCTGACAGTTACTACACGCTTTGCCGGGCTCCGAACATAACGGACGACAAAACAGAACATGAACGGCGGGTCTGGGCGTGGTTCGACGCGCACCGGGCGGACTTTTACGCCTGTCGGGACGAGATGATCCCGTTTGTCATGAGGGCCGTCAACGAGGAAGACTTTGACGGCGGACATATTACTTTTGAACAGGTCATGGAATGGATCCACGAACATGAAAGGAGCGTTGCGTAATGGCAAGCTACACCACAAACCTGAACCTTAAAAAACCAGCCGGAAGCGAATCGGTCAGCATCGGCGACATCAACAACAACATGGACATGATTGATCAGGCGTATGGTACGCTAAATAACAAGTTGGGGAAACAGGTGCAGACCGAAACATTCACCGGAACGTCCAACAGCGACAGCGTGGTTTCGGTCCCGACCACGATCAACGGAAAATCGACCGGCACAGCCTCCATTTCCATTGTGTCAATGGAGTGCTCCGGTTCAACAAATATTATCTGTGTCCCGTTCCGCGGAACCGGCAGCGCATGGAAAGCACGCCTGACAATGGACACGGGCAGCACCGTTTCACAGAGTGAGCGCTCGTTCCGGTTCTATTATGTTGACCTGTGATTTAAACAAGCGACAGCCATGACCGCAGGCCGTTTCCAAGCGGCATAAACGCTATACTGGCGGCAGATGACCATGAGCTCTGGATTTTGACGTCGGTTCCGTTTGCCGTGACGGTATAGTTGGACGCGCCTGAAACTTCTTTGACAACGGAACTTCCGGAACCGTTACGAAGCAACACAACATAGACGCCAATCGAATTGCTGTTGCCTGCGTAAACAATCATCAGCCCATACATCGTTGTTGACGTTTTGAGCGTTTTTGTTGAATTTGCAGGAACTGACAAGCCGGTATACATCGGCGTTTCGACTTCCGTCAACTTGCTGTTGTATGTAGTTAAATGAATGAATTAACGCAATAAAAAGGGGTGAATTTAACATGCCTGAAAACAAGATTTTCTATGTTCTTGAGCTTCAGACTTACGGGGACGGAACCGGATCGGCGATTCCGATGTCCTATCCGACACTCCGTGAAGCTGAATCGAAGTATTATCTGATCCTCTCTGCTGCTGCGATCAGCACTGTATACCGTCATGGAGCAGTTCTGATGTCTGAGGAAGGTTTTACGCTAAAGCAGGAAGTGTTCACGCACCGGCTGGAAAACGCGGAGGAATAATCCATGAGCTGGATGATGTGGACACTGATCGGGGTGATGGTTTTTGCCCTGATTTTTTGTTTGGTTGTGATTGTCGTCTCTCTGCTTGAGGGATGGAAATGGAGGCGGAAACAATGATCACGTCATCGGATCTGATCGGGAAGTTCCGGTACGCCCTTGACAACAAGTGGGGCTATATCTGGGGCACGGCCGGCGTCAAGTGGACGCAGGCAAGGCAGGACAACCTGGAAAAGACAACGGACCCGGACCGCGCCCAGGGCAGGGAGTACGGATCCAAGTGGATCGGGCACATGGTCTCCGACTGCAGCGGGATGTTCACCTGGGCGTTTAAGCAGCTTGGCAGCACGATGTACCACGGATCCAATACGATGTATCTGAAGTGGTGCGCTCACAAGGGCGAGCTGAAAAGCGGCAAGCGCACTGACGGCGCCACGCTGAAGCCCGGGACGGCTGTGTTCGTCTGGAACGGAAAGAAGTACAGCCATGTGGGGCTGTATGTTGGTGACGGCAACGTGATCGAGGCGGCGAACACCCAGAAGGGCGTGATCGAGAGCAAGGTCACCGCCAGCAAGTGGACGCACTGGGGTGAGCTGAAGGACGTCAGCTTTGACGGATCCGCACCTTCGCCTCAGCCGGATCCGGAACCGGCGGACAAGCGGCCGACGCTCCGGCGCGGCGACAAGGGTCCGTATGTGGTGGAGCTGCAGACAGACCTGGTCAAACTTGGGTACGGCATAGGCCCGTGCGGCATTGACGGCGACTATGGCAGCGCGACACAGGCGGCCGTCCGGCAGTTCCAGTACGACCAGCGGATCGGAATTGACGGGATCTGCGGTCCGGAGACCTGGAAGACCATCGACCGGGCGCTGGCGGCAATGCAGAACACGGAGCCGGTCAAGATCACCTACACGGTGGTGATCACCGGCCTGGATCTGGACGCGGCGAAAAAGATCGCGGAGACCTATCCGAGCGCGGAGATCGTGGAAGGGAGTGCTGCCAAATGAACCCTCAAGTCTGGGACATTGTGAAGGCCGCCGGCATCCCGGCACTTCTGCTTGGCGTGATCATCACGACCTGGGTGCAGATCCGCGCAGTCAAAAAAGGCGTGCAGGCCCTGCTGCGGGACCGGCTGCTGCAGGGCTATAAGTTCTACCGGGCACAGGGTTGGGCGGATGAAGACGACCGGACCAACATGGAGAACGTGTACCAACAGTATCACGCGCTCGGAGCGAACGGCGTGATGGACAATCTGCGGAAAAGATTTCTTGACCTGCCGCCGGACCCTCCGGCACCGGCCCCGCAGACGCAGGCAGCGGTACAGCCGGGAACAGGCGCGCCTGCAGCGACTACTACTATTGAATAAGGAGGACACATGGATGGTCAATTGGAAGGATCTCATCATCAAGAGCCTGATCCGGGCATTTCGGACGTTTCTGCAGACCTTTGCCGGGAGTATTACTGTGGGCGCATTATGGACAGAGGTACAGTGGCTCCCTGCACTTTCTGTGAGTGGTGTGGCATTTGTGTACAGTCTTGCAATGTGCGTCTGTGGCGGGATCCCGGAATCGGATCCGATACCACAGAAAATTGAACCGCCCGATCAGGAGGACGAATAACATGGACGAACGGAATGACGTGCCGGTCATGCCGGTATACCAGGCTGAAAAGATCATTATGCACCAGAACTTTGCGAACCGGCGGATGCTGATTGCGCTCCTGTCTGTGTGCATAACGTTTATCATGACGATCGTGATCTTTGTGGTGGGCTATACTGTCCGGGAGAAAAACTGGCTGGATACGCTGACCAGGGTGACAACCCCGGAGGTAACGTATGGAGTACAGCAAAACGCGGATCCTTGAGGTCCTGGAGGAATACGTTCACAACCGCCAGGACAGGCAGGGCATGATCCTGTACCTGACGGACCGGCCGCGCTCGCTTGAGCAGCTGGCAGAGGAGACGGAACTGTCTGTGTCCACCGTGAAACGGATTATTAACCGCAATTCATTCATCTGGAAGTACATAAACTGAAATTGACCCGAAATTGAGCCGCTGGCGATCTCGCCGGCGGCCTTTTTTTATTGCATACTTTTCACAGAGGTGAGAAGCATGAGGAACTGGGTTGAACGGCTTGTGAGGTGCGGGATCCCTGAGAAGACCGCACAGCGCATCATCGACTTTTTTTTCAAGAACCGCCGCACTGTGGAGCTGATCGCCTACGTGAGAATGACAGAGGAGGCCATTGGGAAACAATGAACTATCAGAACCCTTTTATCAATCCATTCGGAATGGCGCCGCAGTATCAGCCGCCGGCCATGCAGTCTCAACAGCAGGTTGTACGGGTAAACGGCGAGAACGGCGCCCGGGCGTACCAGATCGGCGCGAACAGCTCGGCCATGCTGCTGGATGAATCCGGCCTGATGGTCTGGCTTGTGACCAGCGACGGAGCTGGCTACAAAACCGTGACATCCTACGACATTACACCACACCAGGCGGAACCCGTTCCGGACTTTGGCAGCCTGGAGAACAGAATCAAACGACTGGAGGAGACAGTAAATGGCATTACCACCAATTTTGCAGCAGCTGAGCAGAGGAAACATGGCACAGATGGCGCAGCCAATCCGGCAGATGATGGCCGCGGTTCGTTCCGCACAGAACCCGCAGCTGGCGCTCAACCAGCTTATCATGAACAACCCGCAGATGAAGCAAGTAATGGACATCGTTCAAAAATATGGCGGTGATCCGATGACGGCCTTCCGGAAGGAAGCGGAGGCCCGCGGCGTGGATCCGGACGAGATCCTGAACATGCTGAGGTAGGTACAGACTGCTGATGGCGCATAAAGCAGTAAGTATATATAAATTTATGAAAGGAAGGTAAAACTATGGACTCCACAGGTATTACTCCCGTTTATCCGATGGGGAACGACGGCGGCTTTGGTCTGAACGGCCTGGGCGGCATCTTCGCCCTGCTGATCCTGCTTGGCATCTTTAACGGAGGCTTTGGCGGCGGCTTTGGCGGAAACAACGGCGTAAACACGCTGAATGCGGACATGCAGCGTGGGTTCGATACCCAGAACCTGCAGGCACAGACCCGGGACATCCTGGGCGCTGTGACAAACGGCACCGCGCAGACGATTGCTGCCAGCACGCAGAACGCTGCAAACGCGATCACGGCCATCAAGGACGGCAATGCAAGCCTGATCCGTGAATTCGGCAATGTAGAGAATGCTCTGGGCGCTCTGAGCGGTGAGATGCAGAATTGTTGCTGCAACACCCTCCGCGCCATCGACGGTGTGAATTACAATACCACCGTGCAGATCCAGAAGGTGCTTGACGCTATCAGCGGCAACAGGATCGCGGATCTCCAGCAGCAGGTTAATGCTCTGCAGCTGCAGGCTGCCACCAGTAACGTGCTCCGGTTCCCGAACGCGTGGACCTACGCAGGCGGCGTATTCCCTCCGGCGGCAACAGCAGCCTGATGAGGTGATTGCATGAAAATTATCAAGATCATGGCGGAGAAAATCGAGGAAGAACTGCGCGACGCAGACGAGTACATTTCCCTGGCTGTTTCCTGGAAGGATGAGCAGCCGGAAGCGGCAGATCTGTTTTATCAGCTGTCACTGGAAGAGATGGGACACGTCGACAAGATCCACGCTGTCGTGGCGAAGCTGATCATGGAGTACCGGGAAAAATCCGGAGAGCCTCCGAAGGAAATGATGACTTTGTACGACTACCTGCATGAGAAACACATCGGTGAAGCGATGAGGATCAAGGTCAAGCAGGGCATGTTCAAAAACACGTAATCCGCACACCCCCGCAGTACAGCGGGGGCCTTTTAATGTTAGGAATACGTTAGGAATAGAGCGGAAATCTGCGGTAGGTCAGAGGTATGTCAAACCTGTGGAAAACCTTTTGTGATGTGGTTTATAATCAGCCGAGAATGTTGAAATATAAGGGAATATGTAAAATGGCACCTGCCTGTGGATAAGTGCACAAAAAGAAACCGCTCGTCCTTGTGCAGGGGACTGAAAAATGAGGAAACACAAGGGCGAGCAGGTTTGATGTTAGGAATAGGTTAGGAATAAGCAGGAGATCATCGGGCTGATCCGATCTGGTTGACGGCTGCCAGGGCGTCTGCCTGATCCGGATGAGCGTATCGGTCGAGCATCTTCGTGTTCGACCAGCGCATGACCTTTTTGACGGTCTGCGGGGCGATGCCTTCCGTGATGGCCAGAGCCGTGGCGGTTGTGTGCCGGCATGAGTACGGGGAGAGCTTCCGGACTCCTGCGGCCTCCAGCGCTGCATAGTAACGCTCATACCATTCCTTCGGATGAGACGGCCAGAACTGGCCTTTTTTGTTTGCGTGGGCGATCAGATCCTGCACGACCGGGATGATGGTCTCCGCCAGAACGATCGGCGTCTTTTTCCGAACCTTTGTTTTCATTCCGATGCCGGTGATTGTCCTGGCTTCCAGATCTATATGTTCCACCCGGAGGGCCATCGCTTCGCCTGGCATCATGCCGGTGTAGATCATAATGAGCGGCATGGCAGCGCGGATGTCTCCGTCTTCGTACAGCTTCCACAGGGCCGCCTGTTCCGTCTCGCTGAAGGGTGTGCGCTCTTCTTCTTCGAGTGCCGGGAGCTGGATGAAGGTCGGGATCTCCTGACGGACATAGCCCTCAGCTGCAGCGATCTTGAACAGGTTGACCAGGAGTGTCTTACAATCCTTGGCGGTATAATAGGACTTGCACTTGTCGGAGATCAGCTTCTGCAGATCCGCGACCGTCAGCTGGTCGATCCGTGTTTTGCTGATGGATGCCAGGCGGTTCCATGCGACGGTGTAGGCCCGCTGCTTTGACTCGCCAAGGGCGGTGAAGGATCCATCTGTGTAGGTGTCCCAGTAATGAGACAGGAACGGGGCGTCCTTCGGCTTTTGCGGTCCGTTCTTCAGAATCGGACAATACCGCAGCGCTTCGTCCCGAGACTTGAATCCGCCCTTTGACCTGGTCAGCCTCTTCAGCGGTTTATCGTCCGCGACCCAGACCCGATCATAAACGACCTGGGCCGTCCATGTGGATCCGCGCCGGAAGGCCGTGCCGGTTCCGTTCCCGCGGGACTTGGTGCGGCCTTTTCTTGGTAAAATCACCTGTTTTTTTCCACAATACGGGCAGAAGATCGCGTCATCCTGGAAAGATCGCTTGCATTTTGCACAAATCATAGTTTTACCTCACCGGAATCCGAGATCCGGCTTGCCTGCGAACGGTTTGAACATGGCCGGACCTTCTTTGACGATCAGATACATTCCTTTATAAAGATCAATGTCGATAGATGTCGGATACCAGCCTTCTCCGGATTTTTCGTTCTCGATAGATTGATAATAGAAAACACGGCCTCCTGCGTCGCCGTCCATGCCGGATGGTTCAAGATTGCTGCAGTAAACGATAAACGTTCCCATATCCGCATTATCAGACGCTGCGCTGATGTTCCATTTGCCTGTAGGGATGTCCTCCCCGACTTTCCATACACCGACGGGGACTTTGACTTCCTGCCACTCCTGGCTTCCCCAAATCGCAATATTCAGCTGATCGCGCAGCTGAACAAGTTCATCAAAGGTTAGACCGGAGATGTCCGGCAGATCTGCGAAGGACCCGGCCGGCAAAAGCAGAACCAGGACCAGGATGATGGTGATCAGCTTTTTCATGTTTTTCCCTCCTTATTCTTCATATCCGTCCATAAAGGTGCCAAAGTCAGCCAGCGCGGATCCATCCTTCAGCATGGCATGGCGCTGGAAGTCGAAAAAGTTGAAAATGTACGGAGTAAACTGTTCTCTGATGGCGCGGTTCATCTCTGCCGGCACGGAGACAGCCGGCAGCCGTCTCATGCAGTTCAGACAGTGATCATAGCAGCCGGTGATGTTGCCAAGGACTTCCGTGGTCAGCCGGATCCCGGAGGCCTGGATCGCGTGGATCAGCGGACGCGGGCAGAGCAGGTGGTTTGCGAAGCAAATCGCCTCCGCGTTCCTGACTTCTTCCGGTCTGGATCCGTCATGGCCGAGAACGATGTGTCCAAGCTCACGGGCCAAGGCGCGCTGGAAGAGGTTGACGGAAAGCATCTGATTATAGGAAACAATGTACCGGGCCTCGTCGCCGTCAAGGAATACGGTCGTGACGGCGTCCTGGTTGCACTGCCCGAACATGTTGATAATGTCTTTCCGATCAATGTGCGTGCTTGCGGACATTTCCTGGAAACTCATGACGAGCACGCCAGGAGTCTTCTTCAGGATCGGGAACGGAGCGACCGGCGCCGTGCCGACCTTGTGCTGGATCAGGATCTCTGCCGCCTTGATGGCGGCGCGTTCATAGTCAGGTGTCATCGTCTTCGTTTCCTTTCTCGAATTTTCCCGGGTAGAGTCCCATCATCACGTTCAGGATAGCTTCCCTCTGGGCCTTCGGCATCCGGTCGATCCCTTTTGCAAGGCAGCGAGCCTCTACAGTTTTCGGCACTTCCGGATCGTCCTGGCCAAACAGATCAAGACGCATCCTTCCGGCACTGTCTGGATCTTCGTGGTATTCATATCCGAGCAGAAGCTCCAGCGGTACGTCAAGGATCTCAGCAAATTTCGCCGCCACAGTGATCTTCGGGGTCCGTTCTCCGCGTTCATATCTGCTGAGAGCTTGTTTTGTTGTGTTCAGTTTTTTCGCCATTTCATCAAGGGTCCATCCTCTTTGCTCCCTGATGGATCTCAAGGCGTCTCCAAACTTACCCAACGGTTTTTTCCTCCTTTTTTATGTCGCTGCAAAAGAAGAATAACACATTTCGTCACCATTTGCAAATTTTTATCGCCAAAAGGTTGACAAGCAGAAAACACCATGATATAGTGTGTGTATCACCAAGCGGTGACTACAACTTGAGAAGGGAGGACAGAGATATGGCAAAGATCCTTGCGCTTAATGGTTTGATTCATTCAAAATTTGACAGCGAAGCGAAGATGGCTGACGCGCTCGGCTGGCCTCGGCAACGGCTCAACAAGATTACCAACGGGGACAAGGAACCGGATCTCGATGAGGTCCGTGACATTGCGACCGTCCTGGGTGAGTCTTTCATGACCGTTGCCAATATTTTTTTGGCCATAAAGTCACCGACCGGTGACAAATAAGAATAGGAGGAAAACGAAATGGTAGACACCAGACCGACCTACACGCCGGAGATCCTGGCGCTGATGCACATGCCGGACGAGGTGATCTTTGCGAAGGACCTGGCTCCGATCGTGAAGATGCGGCCGGACGTGATCATTCACTACGCGAAGACCGGGAAGTGGCCAACGGAGATCTGCAACTACATTGTCAGCGGAAACCGTGTGAAGTTCTTCCGGATCGACTTTTTGAGAAAAGGAGGGTGGATCCAGTGACAAAGAGGAAGACCGTGCCGGCAGTGATCGCCGGACTGCTGACGGTGATCATCGCCCTGGTGGCGCTGAACCTGTCTGACATCGGAAAGCAGAAGACCTGGGACATCGAGATCCCGATGGCCAACGCGCACGTCAGCTGGCAGCAGACGCATCATGCCGGAGCGTGGGAGTGATGAAAGATGATGGCAACCTGCCCGATCTGCGGCACCCTGCGCGTGATCTGCTGGCCCGAACATTGGGTGTACAAGCGGGGCGAAACGTATTACTGCAGCGAGGACTGCATGATCGTCGACCAGACGAAAGACATGAAACTGATCAAGATGATTGCTCATGTGAGAGCAATGAAAGGAAGCAAAATGATTAAGAAAATCGGAGATGAACAGAAGGCCCAGGCGGTCCGGATCGCCCTGGGCGGCGGGAATCCGCTGCCGTATCTGAAGCAGTGCGGATCCAAGAACCCGTCAGCGAGCTGGGCATACATCAAAAGCTGCCTGGCAAAGAAGGATCCGGAGACGTTCGCGAAGATTGAAGCGGGGCAGCCGGCGCAGGCTCCGGTTGTGAAGCTGAGCGGTCCGCTGAAGATCGAAACACCGGAAGCAGCGAAGGTTGAGGTCGTGGAGACGCCGGAGAAGAAGTCCGGGCTGATCTACAAGATCCGAGCGATTGATACGGGGATCGGTTCATGGGAATACAGCGAGAAATATAACTGGATCCGCTTCAGCGCAAAGGACGGGGAAGACGGTGTCACGATGACACCTGCAGAGTGGGCGCAGATGCTGAGGGATCTTCCGGACGTGTTCCGCGTGCTGGAGGTGAAAAGGCGTTGAGCGAGATCCGCGTGATGCCGCTGCCGAAGGTGCACGGCGAATGGGAGCACGAGGACAGCCGGTATCCGGAGACCATCAAGGTGTCGTTCTCTGACGGCCGGGTGGTGACCTACCGGATCGACGTCCAGCAACCGCACCCGTGTTTCCTGGAGTCGATGGATCTGATCGGGAGGATGAAAAAATGACCCGGAGCCTCTGGTACAGGCATCCGAGTCACATGTCTAAGACTATCACCGTGCTCATTGTAGCACACAGAGAGGAGAAAAGTAAATATGAGCGAGCACCACTGGAGAAACGAGTTTACGAGCAACTACTTCGGGTCGCACCTGATGGTGGACGGGAAGGATATGATCCTGACCATCAGCAAGGTACAGACGGAGGAGCTGACGACCACGGACGGGAGCAAGAAGCACAGCCTGGTCTGCTACTGGGTTGAGGATCAGCTGCCGCTGGTTCTGAACAAGACGAACGCCCGGCAGATCGCGAAGCTGCTGAAGGAGAACGACTACACGAAGTGGGCCGGGCACCGGATCCAGCTGTGGGTCGATCACAAGGTGAAGGCTTTCGGTGAGACCGTTGACGGCATCAGGATCCGCGGGAAACTTCCGGAAGAGGCAAAGATCCCCTGCGAAGAGTGCGGGCAGATCATCCAGCCTGCTTTCAATATGAGTCCGTCCCAGCTGGCGGCCTACACAAAGAAGAAGTACGGAAAGACACTTTGTGCGGAGTGTGCCCAGGCGAAGAAGGAGGCTGACCAGAATGGCGCTGACAAGTAAGAACTATTTCAGCCGGCGGGCGAACCGGCTGTATTTCTCCGCGAGCCAGATCAAGCAGTTCAAGAAGTGCGAGGCCATGGCGCTGGCGGAGATCAAGGGCAAGTACGTCCGTCCCGCAAGCCAGGCGCTGATGGTCGGATCCTACGTGGACGCTGCGCTGACGGGCGACCTGGATAAATGGCTGGACGAGCACCCGGAAGTCCGAAAGAAGGACGGAAGCCTGAAGGCCGAGTTTGTCCAGGCTTCGGACATGGTGCAGAGGGCCTGGTCGGATCATGTGTTCAAGGAGTATCTGAAGGGACGGCACCAGACCATCATGACGGCGAAGCTGTTCGGCGTTCCCTTCAAGGCGAAGTTCGACGTGCTGCGTGACGACCGGATCGTGGATCTGAAGACGGTGCGGGACATGTCGCCGGTGTATCTGCCGGGGCAGGGCCGGGTGGACTTCGCCACGGCCTGGGACTGGCCGCTGCAGATGGCGATCTACCAGAAAATTGTGGAGATCAACAAGGGCGTGAAGCTGCCCTGCTTCCTGGCGGTGATCACAAAGGAAACGCCCGCGGACATCGCGGTGATCCAGATCGAGCAGGAACGGATGGACGCGGAGCTCGCCTGGCTTGAGCAGGCCCTTCCGCGGTTTGAGGCCATCAAGAGCGGGCTGATCGAACCGGAGCGGTGCGGGCAGTGCGCGTTCTGCCGGGAAACACACAAGATCACGGGCCCGGTGATGCTGGGCGAATATGAAGAGATGGGAGCGGTGACAAATGAATAAGATCATCATTACGGGTTATCTCGGACAGGATCCGGAGATGCAGACTCTCAGCAACGGAACGGAGAAGTGCCGGTTTTCGGTTGGCGTGAGCAGGCGGGTCAAGAAGGATCAGCCCAGGAAGACGGACTGGTTCAACTGCGACGCATGGAGCGGGACCGCCGCGTTTGTGAACACCTGGTTCAAAAAGGGAAGCGGGATCACCGTGATCGGCCGGATGGAGAGCAGCAAGAGCGAAAAGGACGGGAAGACCTACTGGTCCCTGAACGTGGAGGACGTGGAGTTCCCGCTGGGCAAGGGCGGAGACAAACCTGCCGAGCCTGTGGTGGACCAGCAGACCGGCTTTGAGCAGGTGAACACTGAGGAGATGCCCTTCTGATGGTGATCGTCGACACGCGGGAGAAGCCCCGGGCCATCGTGCGGATCCTGGCCGAGTTTGACCGGCAGGGTGTGGAGTATGTCCGTAAAAAACTTGATTTTGCGGACTATGCCGACCCTGCCCGTCTCCCGGGCACAGTGATCGACCGGAAGCAGAATCTGATCGAGGTCGTTTCCAACGTCACGACCGACAGGGCCCGCTTTGTCCGCGAGATCGACCGCTGCCATGCGGCAGGGTGCAGGCTGGTGGTGCTGATCGAGCACGGGAACCGGATCCGGCAGCTGGAGGACGTGATCAGCTGGAAGAACCCGCGGCTGAGGGAATCCATGTACGCGGTCAGCGGGGAACGGCTGTACAAGATCATGAAGGCCATGGCGGCGTACTATCACATCGAGTGGCGGTTCTGCAACAAACAGAGCACCGGGAGACGGATCCTGCAGATCCTCGGAGGTGACGGAAATGAATGAAAAAGAGCGGCAGGCGTTCGCGCTTGCGTACAACTTTTACGAAAAATGGCGGGACACGGTGATCGAGGGCAGCCGGTGGGACGATTTCGCGAAGGACGTGGACCGGCTGGGGAGAGATCTCGACATCGGGAACAATCCTATCGGATGGCATCTGATGGTGGCGATCCTGGACACATTTAGCGACCTGTACCGGAACGGCATGAAACCGATGCCGGCGAACTACTTCGGGAGGGATGATATTTGAATGTGAAACAGGCGGCCCAGGAGATCCGCGACCAGGTGCCGATGGACCGGATCCTGAGCATGTACGGATACACGCCGAAGCGCGGCGTAATGCCCTGCCCGTTCCACGGCGAGAAGAATCCGTCACTGAAGATCTACCCGAAGAACGGCGGCTGGCACTGCTTCGGATGCGGAAGAGGCGGAAGCGTGATCGACTTTGTGATGGAGCACGAGGGATGCAATTTCCCAACGGCGGTCCGGGCGATCGACGAAGCGTTCCGGCTCGGTCTGATGGATCCGGAAGAGGACGCGATGGAAGCCAGGGAGGAACAGAGGCGGCAGGAGTGGCTGGACGATTTCATGACGGCCGTGAACGCATATCTGGACACCCTGGCGGAGACCATCGAGAGAAGGCAGAAGACCCGGCTGATCATGGTCCGGCTGCTGGAGTCAAAACGGGACAAGGACGTCCGCAGCGTGACGGCTGAGGAATGGGACGAGATCCTGGCCTGGAAGGACGAGGACCAGTACGACGAATACAGAAAAACACGGATCGAGGAGTTCCGGGAGGAGGTGGCCGCATGGCGGAGGAAGGCCAGAAGAGCAAAGTGAGCATCCTGCCGGAAGAATCCGAAGAGAAGGAAGAGGCCATCGTCCCGGGGATACAGGTCAAACCGACGATTGATAACTTTTACAAGCTGATTGCGAAACACTACAAACACAAGCTCCGGCTGAACGAAATGACCGGGAAGCCGGAGTTCTTCGACACAAAACAGAAGCGCTGGCGGGAATGGACCGACGCGCAGGAAAGCGAGGCGAGGGCCTACTTCGAGAGCAGCTACGGCATGTACAGCCAGGCAAAGTTAGCGGATGCTCTGGCAATATACTTCAAGGATCACAAAGTGAACCCGCTGCTGGACATCCTGGATGATCTGGAATGGGACGGAAAGCCCAGAGTGGAGCATTTCCTGCACGACGTGATGAAGGCGGACGACTCCGAGTATATCCGGGAGTGCAGCCGGCTGATCTTCGCGGGCGGGATTCACAGGGCCTACGAGCCCGGGTGCAAGTATGACGACATGATCGTGCTGATCGGCGGACAGAGCGCCGGAAAGAGCACCATCGTGCGCTGGCTGAACCTGGACGATCAGTTCTTTCGCGAGATCAAGACGATCGCCGGCAAGGAAGGCATCGAGGCGATCCGCGGGGTCTGGATCGGAGAGGTCGCCGAGCTGATGGCCATGACGAGGGTCAAGGAGGCCGAGGCAGTTAAAGCGTACATCACGAGCCAGGAAGATGCGTATCGCCCGCCCTACGGAAAGCATGTGATCACGGTGCCCAGGCGGTGCATGTTTGTGGGCACGACCAACAATCCTCAGTTTTTGACCGACAAGACCGGGAACCGGCGGTTCTATCCGGTCAAGTGCAAGAGTTTTGCGTACAAGCTGTACGACAACGAGGAAGAGATCAAAAACTACATCCGGCAGGCCTGGGCGGAGGCGGTTCACCTGTACAAGGAAGGTAAGCTGCAGCCTTTCGCAAAGAAGGAAGTGCTGGAGCAGATCCGGCAGGCCCAGGAGGCCGCGATGGAGGACGACTGGCGGATCGGCGCGATCGAGCAGTATCTGACGGATCAGAAAAAGAGGCCCGGCGACACCGTGAGCGTGATCGAGCTCTGGCACCGTGCCCTGAACGAGCCGGAGGAAAGCAAGCCGAGCCGGAAGGACAGCATCGAGATCAGCCAGATCATCACGAACATGCCAGGCTGGGTGCAGTGCCCGAACCCGATTTTTACACCCTGGGGCCGACAGAAAGCCTTCCGAAAAGACAACTTCGCAGCGCTCTGGAAATGAGAGACGGTTGTCGTCGGTTGTCGGCTTGGTTGTCGGTCGGTTGTCAGAAGAATTGAGTATTTTCAATACTTAGAACCTTATGACAACCAAGTGACACCAAAAAAAGAGAAAAAAATAATTATTAAATAGATTATATAGGAAAATTGGTTGTTTGGTTGTCGTTGGTTGTCAGAAAAAGAAAGGAGTGCCAAAAATGACGTGCCCAAAATGCGGCTCGGATCAGACCAAAGTAAGCAATACGAGAGACCGCGGAGGAAAGCCGAGACGCCAGCGCACATGCCTGGCCTGCCGGCACATCTGGTACACGATAGAGGTCCCCGAAGAATGGTATAGGAGGAAACTGCTCTATGAAATGTCCATGCCGCGGATGTGAAGACCGGACAATGACCTGCCACGGCGTTTGTCAGAGATACCAGGACTGGAAGCAGAACCACGAAGACGAGCGCAGGTGGAACCGGGAGCAGAGACCGATCATATCGGAGGCCATGATCAGGAAGCACCACAGCAACGTCCGGCGGAAAGCCAGAGGATGGAAGAGAACAGGAGGCCCGGCAGATGAAAAGTAAGATTGATGCCCTGAAGGAGCTGCGCGATTATTGCCGGATCCAGCAGGCCATGTACACGGACGAGCAGATCGAGGTCGGGGAGTTCACCTACGGCAGGCCGATCATCAGCAAGTGGGACAATGAGACGAAGCTGCGGATCGGAAAGTTCTGCTCGATCGGCGGGAACGTACAGATCCTGATGGGAGGCGAGCATCACACCGAATGGATCACGACATACCCGTTCAACGTGTTCCTGGCGGATCAGTACGGCTTCGATGAGCGCCTGGCAAAGTCGAAGGGAGACATCACGATCGGGAACGACGTGTGGATCGGGAATGATGCGATCATTTTGAGCGGTGTCACGATCGGAGACGGCGCGGTGATCGGAGCGGGTAGCATGGTGACGAAGGATGTCCGGCCGTTCTCCATCGTTGGCGGGAACCCGGCGGACTTCATCAATTACAGATACGCGGCGCATGACCTTCACTGCTGGTACAAGCTGACCTGGTGGGACTGGCCGATCGAGAAGCTTGCGCTGGCGGTTCCGCTGCTTCTGGCGGAGGATGTGGACAGCCTGGTGGAGTTTGACAGGGGGTGGGACTGATGGGTAAGCCTTTCTTCAGCGTGATCGTGCCGGCACACAACAGTGCGGAGTACATCCGGAAGGGCCTGGAAAGCATCCGGCAGCAGACCTTCACGGACTACGAGCTGATTGTGGTGCTGGACAACTGCATGGATGACACGGACCAGATCGCGCTCCTGTACACGGACAAGGTGATCATTACCTGGCACGGCATGGACGGCCTCGCCAGAAACGCAGGCATTGACGCAGCTGAGGGTGAATGGATCCTGTTCATGGATGACGACGACTGGTGGATCCACGAGTATGTGCTGGAGGATATCCACACGCTTGTGACCGGCGAGCTGGGATCAAGCCTGGATATGGTCTGCTTTGACTTCATCTGGAAGGGAAAAGGCTATACCCGGAACATTCCGAGCAGGATGAACATTGCGGTCTGGTCGAAGGCCTTCCGGCGGAGCTTTATCGGAGAGACCAGGTTCCCGGCGATCCCGTTCACCAGCGATCAGCCGTTCATGGATGAGATCTGCGCGAAAAAACCGGTGACCATTGCAATGCACGAGCTGATGTACTACTACAACTACATGCGGGAAGGAAGCCAGACGGAAAGACACGAGCACGGGGGTGAGGACTGATGAGGAAAAACAGACGCGGGCTGGTGGTTGTCGAAAGAGAGGACTCAATGTGGGACCTCCCGCATCACTGGGAAATGAGCGTGGATGCTATAACGGAACAGCTTGACGCTATGGAGGAACAGATCAACAGCATTAAGCGGGACATCGAAGATCTGAAGCGTCTTTATTGTCCTCCGGAATTGAGGTGATCGGGCCATGACAAAGAGAGAGCTGCTGGAGAACTACCGGATGCTTGTGATCGAGATCGACACCCTGGAGCATCAGTCCAGGTTCCTGACGCAATTTATCGGCGGGCCACGGCCGGTCCGGTCTCCGCAGCTGACGGGGATGCCAAGAGGAACGAACGAACCGGAGGCGGCGATCCTGCAGCGGGAAGACACAGACGAGGTGCTGGACAAGATTGAGCAGAGATGCAGGGAGCTCCGTTCGCTGCTGGACGAGTTCGAGCGGATCATGGACGCGATCGAGGACCGGCGCTTGCGGGTGATCATTCGGGACTATTACGCACTGGGATGGTCGGAGGAGAGAACCGGAGAACATGTCGGGCTTAGCAGGCAGCATGTGAACAGGCTGAGGACGGCGTACCTGGATGGACTTCATTAAATGACGATTTAACTTAATAGGTGGTGATTGAATGGACAGGGAGAAGGTTGTTAATGGTTTGTATGACATTGGTGGTTTCATTGCAGAACGGGTAGGATTTGAACAGGCACGGAATTTCCTGCGGACGATTGATGACACAGTTGCTCTGCTGAAAGAGCAGAAAGCGGTAAATCCGATAGAAAAAGACTGTGATGTTCGAGTAACTGTGCGATATCGATTTGATTGCCTATGTGGTTCGCCGTTGCTTATTAAACAGCCGTATTGTGCAGGATGCGGAAGGTCGGTGAAGTGGGAATGATTCAGATTGATATTCCAATGCCAAAGAATTGCGGTGAATGTCCTATATGCAATGAGTATCTGATGTGTGGTGTCCCGTGCAACGGCAGAGGATGGGGAGAGAACGATGTAAGAGATTACTTCACTAACGGAAGACCAGAATGGTGTCCGCTGAAAGAGCAGGAAGCGAAGTCCGTTGAAATTGACGGGCAAATGTTCTCGATTAAGTAAAGGAGATTGTATTGAGGTTTATTTTGTGGACGGCAACACAGATAATATAAGAATTTACCCAGATGGAAGAGTGGAAAAATTGTTATACGAAGAGTGACTTAAAGGCAACTTTTATTAAGTCATGTGACAAATGTTATTGAATGAGCATACTAACCACTATATATTGATACCGTGCAAAGTAGCGCCTGGATGAGTCCAGGCGCGTTTCATTTCACTCACAATTCAGGGGACAGTCGGTGCGACTCCTCGCCGGCTGCGGGTCGCACTCCAACGATGGCGAGGAGGGTCCAGGGGTGCATAACGATGATGTTGTTGATCGTTTTTATTCCACACATGCCTGGCGAAAGTGTCGTCAGGCTGTTTTGAAGGAGCATGGTGGACTGTGTCAGATCTGCATGAGCAAAGGATTGATCGAACCGGCTGTTCATGTGCATCATCGGATACCTTTGACGGCTGAAAACATCGACAATCCGCACATAACGCTCGACAGATCGAACCTGATGGCGCTTTGTGAGGCTTGTCACGAGGAGCAGCACAGGACGAAGCGCTGGCGGTGCGACGCGATGGGACATATTAACCTGGGAGGTGATTAGTTGGATGTAGGCTTGCTTAGACGATGTGCATCTGAGGGGCTCACGCGAAAAGAGATAGCTGATCGGATGGGGAAGTCTTACTCACGAGTGACAACGGTCCTGAGAGATCAGGGCATATTGTTGCCACGGAAGAAACAGATACAGCCGAAGAGAGGACCGAAGGAGCAGACACTCAGGATCATCGAACTGAGACAGCAAGGCATGAAGCAAAAAGAGATTGCAGAAACGCTTGGGTGCTGTCTCGACACAGTGAAATGTGCTTGCAAGAACAACGGACTCGGCATTAAGCAGACGCCACTGACTGAACAAGATGCTGCTATTGTGATAAGCAAAGCAGGATACGATTATGTCAGCGGCTTTTTTAATGCGCGCAGCAAGGTGGTTATCAAGTGCAGGGAGTGCGGATGTACATTTGATAAGATGTACAAGTATCTGCACGCAAAAGCAAATGGAACATATCAAAACGAGATGACCTGTCCGCACTGTTGGCGGAAGGAAATCGAAGAGGCAAAAAAAAAGAAAAGAGAACCAAAGGAACGTGAGGCGCGGACCAAGGCAGAGCAGCGAGAGAGAAAAAAAGCTGATCTGATTAGTCGCCAGATGGAAGCGCGACTGGCAATTCACGTATGCAAGAACTGTGGTATTGAGTACAGTATCGGGACAACTGGTTACAACAGTGAGAAGTATTGTTCAGAAAAGTGCATGAAGCGCTGGACAATGCGGATTAAGAACGACAGGCGCATCAGAAAGATGAGGACACGCCGGCATGACGCCGACATCACGCTGGAAAAGTTGTTCAGCAGAGATGCCGGTGTTTGTTATTTATGCGGAGGAAGATGCGACTGGACTGACATGGTTGATGGTAATGCTGGCGATACATATCCGAGCATTGATCATGTGGTTCCGTTAGCAAAAGGTGGCACGCATACATGGGATAACATAAAACTTGCGTGCAGACGGTGCAATTGGGAGAAGCGAGACGACATTAGCCCCCGTTAGGTCCAAAAAACGGCCGCGCGGCCGCAGG
>Ga0310690_10004519_pt1 | contig 19669 bp, 22 predicted proteins | sample AusTroGonzalo_MG_2_FD_207661 | JGI IMG/M metagenome (GOLD analysis project Ga0310690, IMG submission 207661) | Bovine rumen microbial communities from tropical cattle in Woodstock, Queensland, Australia - Gonzalo_04 (v2) (version 2) | ecosystem: Host-associated > Mammals > Digestive system >...
CTAAACTCGAACTGTGACTCTGAGTGGACCGATGAGGATGGCGTGGCAGGCCGTCGCTTTACATCGCGCATCAACGGCAACAGTATTTTCTTCCCCGCGTCTGGCTACTACAATGGTACGACGCTCGACGGCCGTGGGGCGAACGGCCTCTATTGGAGTGCATCGTTCTACTCGGCTACTAGTGCCTACTTCTTGTACTTCGTTAGCTCTGACGTTAATCCCGCCAACATCAGCTACCGGCGCTATGGTTTTACTGTGCGGGCGGTTCAGTGATTCGCCTCACCCGATTTTCTGGGCTGTGCCAACCGAAGCGGCCTCAAGCCGCTTCGAGGCACAGACGGGAAAATCGGAAAGAAAAAGATTGTTTAATAATTAAAATTCAAGTTCATCATGCAGATAACCCCTGCTTTAGCCTACGAAGCACAGCGTCAAGACGCTGAATCGTGGAATAAAATCATACTTCACAAAGACGGCACGTTTTATCATGCCTACGAATGGAGCGCATGGCTCATCAAGACTGTCTCATGCACCGAAGTCTTCCAAAAGCAGCGCGGCGACGCAAAGATGCTTTCGGCACCGCGCTACAAAACGAAGAACAACGAGTATATCCTGATAGGATTTCCCATCGAAAGTCTGTCGAAATTCATCCCAGAATACACCAGCCTGCGTGAGATGGAAGGTGGCGACGCGCTGGAGATAGGCATTGACCTTGGTCTGAAAGGCACCGAGACCTTTGAGGAGTTGGACGCTGAGTTCAACAAATGGAAGAAGGCGCAGCCGGAAGCGAAGAAAGCAGGCAAGACGAAAGACGGTGATAATGTGCAGAAACGCACAGGTCTGTTTCAGATCATCGCCGAAATCGTTGGTTATCCTTTGGAGAAACGGACTCAGGATGAGAATACTGAGTTCATCAGTTATCTGAAAGAGAAGGCAGCAGAGCTGCTGTGATATTTGATTTATTGATACAGACCTCCCGTTTCGCATTTTTCGGGCGATTCAGGCGAATTCATAGGTTATCCGTCCAGTGTGTTTCGGCACACAGGAAAGAACAATGATAAGAGGGCAGAGGGCTTCCAATGATCAGGGATTCTCTCGGTTGGTCGTTACAGGCGATAACCGTGTTGACGGATTTTTCTTCCCCGCGTCTGGCAACTACAATGGTACGACGCTCAACAACCGTGGGACGAACGGCAACTATTGGAGTGCATCGTTCAACTCGGCTACTAATGCCTACAACTTGAACTTCAATAGCTCTAACGTTAATCCCGCCAACAACAACAACCGGCGCTATGGTTTTACTGTGCGGGCGGTTCAGCATTCCCCTTGAAACAACGCTGCAACAACAACAGGATGCGAAACGGAGAAAGCAAACAAGTGAGGACATCATGGCATACACCCTGACACGCGATGCGCTGAAGCTCGACCTCTACGCAGCCTATCACATGGCCAAACGACACAAATCAAGAAAGCACTATGTGCGCGTGTTTGAACGACGGCTCGACGAAAACCTGCAAGAGATATGTGACGCACTATTCGACAGACAGTACACGCCAGAACCCTCCAGTTGCTTCATCGTTGAACGTCCAAAGAAACGGGAGGTCTTTGCTGCGCAGTTCCGTGACCGCGTGGTGCATCATCTATACTATAACTACACCCATGCGCTGTTTGAGCGCACCTTTATCCAGGACTCTTATTCGTGCATCAAGGGCCGTGGCACGCACTATGGCATCGAGAGACTAAAGCATCATATTCTGGCGGAAAGTCGGAACTATCAACGTAGGTGCTGGGTGATGTCGCTCGACATTCGCGGCTATTTCATGCACATCGACCGCCAGATATTGCTCGACATCGCTATCAACTCCATTCGCAAGATGGCCACCCACAAAGTGACGATTGACGGTGATGCAACATTTGGCGACATCCTCGACATAGACTTCATTTGTTGGTTGACGGAGCAGATTGTATTACTCGATCCAAAGCGGTCGTGCAAGATAGCTGGAAGCCCATCTGATTGGGACGGTCTCGACAAGAATAAATCATTATTCCACACACCTGATGGCTGTGGTCTGCCGATTGGAAACCTCACTTCGCAGCTATTGTCGAATGTTTATCTCAACGAGTTCGACCAATTCTGCAAACGTAAACTCCATTGCAAGCATTATGGCCGCTACGTGGACGATGCGTATGTCGTGTCGCATAACAAAGAGTGGCTTCTGTCATTGATTCCGAAAATGGATAAATTTCTGCGTGAGCGGTTGCATCTGGAAATACATCGCGGAAAGACACAGATTCGTGAGGCGCGTTACGGTGCCGAGTTCCTTGGTGGTTTTGCGAAGCCATACAGAACCTACATGAGTCACGCAGCAGTCGGTAGACTGAAAGCCGGCATCCGACGATTGCCAAAGAACGACCGTTGGCAACTCTTCAGAAGCATCAACGCTATGCTCGGCGTGATGAGTCACTTTGACTCGTATCGTCTGCGCAAAAAATTATTCTGCATTGATCGGTTCACGAAGTACGGCTATTTCAACGATGATATGACAATCTACACGCTCTATCCGAAAACATAGTAAACCCAAGACCATGAAAGGCACGATAAGAAAATGATAATTTTAAAAACGACAAAGTTATGGTAAACAAGTATTCAGGAAATGTGAGCGACTTTCAGCCGGTGGTTGAGGACGCATCAAGAGTGGTAATCAGTTATGGACTGAAGGAACTTGGCGACGGCAAGGCCGAGTGGTTCGAGGTGGTGTTCTATAAGAAGCAGACCGCAAAGCCGACCATCGAGCAGGTGAAGAAAGCCGTGCTCGACGACATTAACAAGCAGACCGACGAGAAAATTCTCACCGGCTTCGTGTGGAACGACATCCCCGTATGGCTTTCAGAAGAGAACCAGCGTAACTTCTCCGAGGCGCAGCGCATCGCCATGATCATGCCAGAGGCTATTCTGCCCGTGACATTCAAGCTGGGCGAGCAGGCCGACGAGACTCCCATCTATCACGAGTTCGAGACCAGTGAGGAACTGACTGGCTTCTACCTTCAGGCCGTAGCCTTCATCAACCAGACACTCGCCGAGGGTTGGCAGCGCAAGGACGGCATCGACTGGGCACCCTACGAGGCTGCACTGAATCCGCAGCCTGAGCAGACCGAAGGCACGAAGAAATCCACTCGCAAGAAGTAACCAAACACCCGAAGACTATGGCAACGATAAAAGGACAGAACCTCCGCTTGTTCATGGAGAACGGCTCCGGCCATTACTCGGCCATTGCAGCCGCGCAGTCGTGCAACCTCTCTGTGCGACTGAGTGTGAAGCAAATCTCCACAAAGGACGATACCGACGACTTCGCAAAGAACATAGCCCTGAAGTTGTCATGGAGTGTGAGTGCCGACGGCGTGGTGACCGTCGATCCCGACCGCAACGACCCAGCATCGCTGATGAGTCGCATAGGGCAGACGGTGCGTGTGGAGTTGGCTATGGCTTCAGGCGAACAGAACAGTGAGATGGGCGAGGTATTGCTGGCCGGTGATGCCATTATCAGCGATGTGCAGGTTCAGGCCACCAACGAAGAGGAAAGCACCTACAGCGTGCAACTGACTGGTAAGAAGAACATGCTGACCGACATCCGTCTGATCGTGACTTCCGACAACCACTACATCCGCACCACCGACGGCAACCTCGTGGCCGCAGAACATGAGTCATAAACAAAACGACAGGACTATGAACCAGAAAAGACAAGTAGCAATCGTGCATTACAACACGCCGGAACTGACAGAGGCGTGCATCTACTCCATCCGCAAGCACGGCGGGCACGACTATCATATCACCGTGTTCGACAACTCGAATGCGCGACCATTCACCGCGAAGATGGATGGTGTGACAGTGATTGACAACACCAAAGGTCAAGTGATCGACTTCGATAAGGAACTGAAGAAATACCAAAAGGCTCAGTATGGCAAGGTGAATGACTATGGCTCAGACAAACACATGATGAGTGTGCAAAAACTCTGGGACATCATCGACGCGCCATTCCTGTTGCTCGACTCCGACGTGCTGTTGAAGCAGAGTGTCGACCTCATGTTCCGTGACGATGTGGTGGCCGTTGGTCATGTGCAGAATCCGCAGCCAGGTAACAACTTCAACCTTGGTCGTCTGGTGCCTATGGTATGCTATATCAACGTGCCGTTGTGCCGACAATACGGGCTGATATACTTCGACCCGAAACGTGCATGGATGATCCATTCAGACAATGTGCATGACCGCGCGAACTGGTATGACACCGGCGCAGCCTTCTTCGAGGACATCCACGCCAAGAAGAACGGGTGCCGAGGTCAGCGCATCGACATCCGTCCGCTGATGGAGCACTACAAGAAAGGCTCATGGTGGGGAAATTGTAAGGGCGACCACATGAAATGGTTGGAGCAGCACAAGCAGCTATGGAGTCCGACACCCAGGATGCAAGGCAATAAGAAGGTGGCCATCTGTGCCATCGGGCGCAACGAGAACCGCTATGCCGTGGAGTGGGTGGAGCACTACAAGAAGTTGGGCGTGGCAAAAATATTCGTCTACGACAACTATTTCAACAACGAGGAGCCGCTGGCCGTGACGCTGAAGAAATACGTCGATGCAGGCTTCGTGGAGATCACCGACATTCACGACCGTAAGGGAATGCAGCACCGTGCTTACGAGCACTGCTACAAGCACCACGGCGACGAGTATGCCTGGATTGGTTTCTTAGACTTCGACGAATACCTCAGATGGGATGGCCGTAAAAAAATTACGGCAATGTTCGCACAGTATCAAGATGCAGACTGCGTGCTCGTGAACTGGCGACTGATGACCGACAATGGCCTGACGCATTATGATCCGCGACCGCTGAAGGAACGCTTCACCAAGGTGATGCCGCTCGATACCCATGTGAAGTACAGTTGGCCGGAGAACGACCATGTGAAATGCTTCGTGGCTGGTGGTCTCGGTATAGTCAACTTCAACAGCCCGCACCACCCAGAGACACGGATGCGCTGCGTCAACGTGAGCGGCAAGGAGGTGAAGAACGAATCGTTTGTGCATCCCTATGACCACAGCGTGATGCGATTGGACCACTACTGGACGAAGACCGCCGAGGAATGGATTGGTAACAAGCTGATGCGTGGTTTTTCGAGTGGTCGCACCTACATGGATAACTTCATCAAGCAACAGGAGAACTATTTCTTCGCCGTCAACAAGCGCACGCCGGAGAAAGAGCAGATCATCCGCGACGGGGTTCAGGCAGTCATCGACAACCACGAGAACATGGTTTTCAGACGGTAAACCCCACGCATGGATTTGTAGGATTAGAAAACAGAATAAGATATGAATATACTTGGATTATTCGCACCAACAGGCACGCTGCCAATCTTCCGACGTGAAGCGACACCGGCACCCATCAGTGCCGCTGGTGTACCGTCGACCACCGACCCGAATGCTGCGAGCAACAAGCCTTCGGAGAATAATGGCTCATACGAAGAGAAAATCATCAGGGTGAGCAACCCAAACACGTCGCTCACCATTTCAGCCGTTTACCGTGCCGTTGAGCTGAAGGCCAAGACCATCGGACAGATGGAAATGCAATATCAGCGAAAAGACTCGGAGAAGGGCAATTATGTGCAGTCGATGTGGGGAGAAGGCCGCATCCTGAACTGGCTGATGCAGAAACGTGCCAACCCGATCATGACCGGCAGCGAACTTTTCCAGCAGATGTCGATACACCGTGAGCTCCTGGGTAATGCTTTTGTCTACATCGAGCGCGACTATGACGGACAACCGAAGAATCTCTGGTTGGCCTTGTGCGGTGGTTATAATCCAATGACGGGTACTTACACGCTTACGTATAATACCGACCGTGGTATGCGCTCGCGCTTCGAGGCTCCGGCTGAAGACGTGATCCATTGGCGTAACACCTACCGCCATCCAGATGGCTACATGGGTCTGCCGACTCACCTCTACGCCATCCAGACGCTCTCGCTCATCGCAACTGAGAAGCAGCAGGCAATGGAAACGGCTGCAAAGGGTGGTCGTATGAAATTGCTCATCGGTGAGGACACCAGCAAGACGGTGGCACCAATCTCAGCAGGTCTGTACGACAAGAAGGAGATGGATAAGTATGCCGACGAGATCAACAACCGCATCTACTCGAAGGATGTGACCGCCCTTCGTGCGCTTGATAAGGTGATGAACATTTCGCTCAGTGCGCAAGACCAACAACTCATTGAACAACTATCCATCGGTCTGGATGACGTGGCAAGATATTACGCCACCCCGCGTCCGCTGCTGATGCTTGATACCAACTCGCACTACAACGACTATACCAATGCCACGATGGAGTATCTGCAACGAACCATCGCACCGTTGGCCCGTGAATTGGAAGATTTGTTTGATGCCAAGTTCCTGACTGCATACGACTACGGCAAGCGTCGTTTCCACATGTGCGAGCTGCCGCTGATGCGTATGGACTTGGAGAAGCAGGCCAAGGTCGATCAGTTGCGCTTGCAGATGGGTTGGACGGTCAACGAAATCCGCAACCAGTACGACATGCCGGCTATCGAGAAGGGCAACATCCCGTATGTCAGCACCAACCTCGCAGAACTTGGCAGCGAAAAATTGAGCGGAGCCGTGCAACCAGGGCGACCAACCGAAGAGAGTAAACCCCAGCAAGGGAATGAACCGAATAGTAACGAATAATCAATTTTGAATATGGATGCAAAGAAAAGAGAAATCAGAACCGTTGACTGCCAGCTGGCCATTAGAGAGGCGCAAGGCGGTCAGGAGGGCGAGTCTCGCACCATCACCGGCACGGCCATCGTTTTCAATGCTGAAAGCGAAGTGCTCGACGACTGGGGCGAAAGATTCCGTGAAGTGATTCTGCCTTCTGCTGCCACGATGGAGTTCCTCAATCGTTGCGACATCAAGATGAATATGTTGCACGACAGAGACCTGACCGTCGCACGCTGCAACCAAGGCAAGGGAAGTATGCGCCTGTCAGTTGACGAGCGCGGTGTGCATTTCGAGTTCGAGGCTCCGAAGTGTGATCTCGGCGACCGCTGTCTGGAGATGGTTCGCCGTGGCGACTATTCGGGTTGCAGCTTTGAGTTCTATCCGAAAGATTACGAGGTGGAGCGCACAAAGGGTGCAGATGGTAAGGATGAAGTGAAGATCATCCACAAGGAATTTGAGTTCATCTCAGCACTCACCATCGGTATGGACCCTGCCTACCGCCAGACGACTGTCAACGCCCGCGAGTTGTCGAAGCCGCAGGAAACTGAGGAAGAGAAGGCAGCCCGCGAGAAGGCCGAGCGCGAGGAGCGCGAACTGGAGGAGCAGGCACAGCGTCAGCGCGAGGAGATTGCCATGCGCAACTACTTCCATCGCAAGAGGACGATTGAATTAGAAAAATATAGTTATTAACAATTTAAATTTTTACGATTATGAAACAAATGACTAAGAGCGAACTTCAGGTTCGCAATCGTGAGATTCAGGACCGCATGGCGGAACTGAACGACAAGGCTTACGAAGAGAAGCGCGAGTTCACCGCTGAGGAGAAGGCCGAGTGGGGTAAGCTCTCTCAGGAGGCTGACTGGGTACGTGAGCAGATCAAGAATCTGTCAACCGACTCAGAGCTGGCCAAGATTCGTGAGAACGAGGACAAGAACGCCAAGCTGCGTGAGCTCCTGAAGGACAATGGTCAGAAGCGTGAGATTCTTTTGTGGCCTGCCACTGAGGGCAGCACCAGCAACATCACCGCATCTGGTGCCATCAACCTCTCGATTAAAGAGTTGATCCCGACACTCCACGAGGGTCTCGATCTACCTTCTACTCTGAAGGTCGTGACTGGTGTCGTAGGCAACGAGATTTGGCCCGTCAACACCGACGACGTGGAGATGGAAGAGGTAGGTGAGGTTGAAGCTCTCAACGACCAAGTTGTGAACTTCGCCAACATCACGCCCGCTCAGAAGCGTGTTGGTCTGAAGGTGCCCGTGTCTAACATGGCCATCGACAACGCTGCCTTCGACCTGATGGCATTCGTTCAGACCAAGTTCACCTTGGCTCTCCGCAAGTATCTGGCCAAGAAGATTTATTCTCAGGCCAACTGGAGCGGCAACAAGGGTCCGTTCGCTAACCTCTCACCGAAGGGCACCATCAACCTCAACAACAATGCCTACAAGAGCATTCTGAAGGCAGTTGCTGAGTTCTCTGACAAGGGCTTCTATGAGGGCAACGTGGTGCTGATCATGGACCGCGCTACCGAGGCCGAGCTGAAGGCTACCCCGAAGATTGCCGGTGCCGCTGGTGGCTTCGTGATTGAGAACGGTCTGTGCGCAGGCTATCCCTACGTGCTGACTCACTACATCAACACCACCCTGAATGGCAACAAGCTCGTTGCTACCGCTACCAAGAGCATCGGTATCGGTTACTTCGAGTGGTTCGCACTCCAGCAGCACGGTGAGGTTCGCTTCGTGATTGATCCAATCACGCTCGCCGACAAGAACGTGACTCGTCTGGTGCTGAACACCGCTTGGTCAATGACCGACCTGTCTATCTACATCAACGGTGGCGACAAGGAGGCCGGCTATCCCACGCAGGCATTCGCCCTGTACACTGTCGAGGGTGGTGACATCAGCTCCAGCGACATCTAAATCTCTCACGCACTTTTCTGGGAATTTTCATAGTTCCGCCGGCGGGCACGCCGATGCAGCAGCAAGGGCAGACTGCCCGCCGGTTAGGAAAAGTGGATAATGAATAGTATTACAAACCACTCGCAGCAGTACCGATGAGTCTTATCACTGACAAGGTCTTCTACAATGCGCTTCGCTCCAATGCCTCCCTGATGGAGCAGGTTGGGGGTAGGATTGAATCTACCTCCATCCCTGTTCCTGATGAGGATTTGTACAACGAGCCCGTGCCCTACATCATCATCACCTTTGACGGCCTTCAGAACGATGGCTTCACCAAGGACAACAATTTCGAGGGCAATCAGGACAAGGTGCAGGTGTCGATAGAGGTGGCAGCAGAGAGCCGCGACGAGCTGGGTCAGTTGATGACCGAGATTCGCCAGACGGTGATCAACTATTTCGAGGACACCGAGGGCCATGCCTGGGACGACTACGACTACATACCGACGAACTACACGTTCACGGCCAGTGCCGTAGGCTACGACTCAATGAAGCCTTGCTATTATCAGACGCTGACGTACAACTGCGACACAAATCCCTAATAGATTATGGCAACAATTAAAGGTCAGAACCTTCGCGTGATGGTCGGCGGCAAGTGTATTGCTATGGCCACCTCATGCACGTTCCACATCAGTGCTCAGACCGAATCTGCGTCAACGAAAGACGACGCAAACGATTTCGAGGTGAACGAGGTGGTGGGTCTGTCTTGGGATGCCAGCACCGACTCTCTGGTGACATTGACCGACAACGGTACGAATGGCGAGTTGCCTACCGACCTGATGTCGCTTATCATCAACAAGACGGCTGTGACGCTCTCGTTCGACACCACATCAGGCACCAACAACCGCACCGGCAATAACTCAGCCATCAAGAAGAGTGGCACGGCCTACGTGACCGACTATTCGATCACCGCACAGAACCGAGCCAACTCCACTCTCAGCGTACAGTTCACGGGTAGTGGTCCGCTTTCATAGCGTTCGCCGGATTCTCTCAACAATAACCGTTCGGGAGCCTCGCAACCACCCCTGGAGGCGAGGCTCTTTTATCACAAACAAATCATCAAGAATTATGGCAACAATTAAAGGTCAGAACCTTCGTATCTTGCTCGGCCCCGACACGAGCCATCTTCAGTGCGTGGCCGCTGCACAGTCGTGTACGGTGCATGTCAGCGCGGTCGTCGGCGATAGTTCGTCGAAGGATAGCGAAGGCGACTGGGAAGTAAAAGAGGTGACGGGCTTGCAGTGGGATGTAGAGACCACCGCACTCATCAATGCCGATGCCGACAGTGGTGCCCGCGACCTGAGCGAGCTCGTGGTGGGGCAGACCTACTATGTGCGCTTCGCCCATACCGCCACCACCGCCAACTCGAAGAACCGCAACCCCATCAGCACCGATGCAAGCTACTACGGCAAGGCCATCCTGACCGACCTTCAGATCAACGCCCAAGACCGCCAGGAAACCACCTACACCGCCAAGTTCATCGGCGATGGCGACCTCCAGCCGTGGGCATAAACAATTAAAACAAAAGGAACTATGATTGCAGAAAAGACTATTAAGATTTGCGGCAAGGAAGTGCAGATGCGCTATTGTGCCGCAGCAGAGACCGGCTACGAGCGACTTTCGGGCCAGTCGTCAGACATCTTCGTGCCCGACGTGGAGAAGGACGAAGATGGAAACATCAAAAACGTCATCCAGAAGGCCAAGGCCGACGACTACATCAAGTTGGCCATTGCAGCCATCATCGCGGCCTATGCCCGAAAGGAGCAAGACCCGCCAATCACCGCCGACGACATCATCTACGATGCAGAGCCAGAAGAGGTGTCGGCACTCATCACGTCGGTGGTTGAGTTGCGTGCCAAGTGGTACAACATTCCTACAGTCGTGTCTGAGCAGAACGACACACCCGAAGAGACGGAAGAAGAAGGCGACGACAAGCCAAAAAACGCATAACCGCTCACGACAACTTCCAGTTGCTCGTGGGCGAGATCGGCATCCCGCGCCTTGAATACCTCTACGACCTCGAATATTGGGAAATCGTCTTGATTGTGCGGGGCTACTTCCGCAAGAGCCGCGAGATGTGGAGCGCGACACGCTGGCAGACCTACAACCTGATGTGCGTCTCAATGGCCGACCTGAAGAAGGTAGGCATCTACCGCCCCACAGACCTCATCCGATTCCCGTGGGAGAAAGACCTGCCAGAAACCGGTGCCACAGGCCCCACCAAAGCCGAAGTCGAAGAGATGCGCCGCATAATGATGGAGGAAAACGCCAGAATTGAGGCGGCACAGAAGGGAGCAGAAGAATGATAGTGTTTTTCGTGGTATTACTTTTTAATTGTAGTAAACCCTGCGCAGCGATGCGCGGGGTTTATGTATGGTAACAATAGAAGTAAACGAATCAGTTGCCCGCAATCAAAACGAGGCTTTGGCTGCGCTTTTTGTGAACAATAAAGACACAAGAAAACGCATCCGAAAAATCATACGTGAAGAACTGAAAGATGCCGTAAAACGCGTAAAAGAAGACGCCAAATACGCAATGGATTCCGATCCACGAAAAGCATATAGAGCCGTTAAATATTCCATTTATAGAAAAATTCTCGGAGGTAATATTTCAATTCTTCAAAGACGGAAGGCAGGCACAAGATACAGGCTTATTAGAGAACGAAAACTCGACATCAATCCGCATCAGCGAGGAGGAAACAGAAGAAAGCGCAGTGCGAGGACAGAAGCATTAGACACCTACTTCGGAGCAGACAGAAACTTTGTTTTAAGGTTCCTCAATAGCGGAACAACCATGCGCCATACAATATACGGAAATCGCGGGATGATTGGAGCCCGCAACTGGTTTACAAATGACGCACCGCACGAGATGGATATAGCAGCAGAAAATCTTTCGGCTGTCATCGAAGAAGAATTGGCAGCAGCATACAAGGAAATAGATAAAACATAAGATATGGCACAAAGTTTAGTAAAACTTACGCTTGAGAGCAATCAATATGAGCGGAATCTTAAAAACGCTCAGAAGCAGCTCAACGACTTCACACGCAACATCGGTGTGAACATGAAATCGTTGTCTGGTATGGCACTTGCAGCAGGTGCCGTGACTGGGGCTTTGAAAGTCATGAAGGATGCCTTCTTTAATTCCGAAACGTCACTCGATGAATGGGGCAGGACGGTTGAATCTACAAAGGCTCTTTATGCAGGATTTCTGGACGCTCTCAATAATTCAGATATAAGTGGGTATCTTGACCGCATGAACTCAATTATTGATGCGGCTCGAGAAGCGTATGATGCAATGGACCAACTCAACACGTTCAATGCATTTAATCAGGTGCAATCTGCAAGAGGTAAGGCCGGATATGCGCAAGCACTCGATGAATATAAACTGAACCCAACGGCAGAGAACAAGGCCGCACTTGCAGCAGCTAACAAAGCTGTGATGGAAAATATCAAGGCGCAACAGCAATACACGAAAGAAGCATATAATAAGGCATTAAGAAATCTCGGTACACAAAGAGGCTTGCAGGGGAAGCAGTTGCAAGATTTCATAAACTTATTCCAAAACAAGTCTTATGCTGAACTTCAGGCCGCTAAAAACTCATACGGAACTGGTAGAGGATTAAATGCCGGTTCGCAATATTATTATGGCGATAGGGTGTACGATGGCCGCGTTCAGGACCGAAGCACCGGCAAATGGCGTGACCTGACAGAGGCAGAAACACAACAATTTGAATTTGCCCGCGCACTTAGCCAAACAAATGATGAACAAATCAAGGCAGTCCAGGCTCTTGGTGCTCAGGTCGAGGGATTAAGTGAAGCAATATATCAGCAGGATCGGTCGTACAATAGAATGGCTGGTAATAACGCGGGGAAGAATAATACCAGTAATTCTGGCGGTGGCGGTGGTGGTAGTCGTGGTGGTCGAACATCCGTCGCCACTATGTCAGAGGATCAGGAAAACAATTTAAAAATCCAAAAACTGACACAAGAGTATGTTCAAGCTACAGAAGACCGACAGGAGGCCATACGTGAAGAGATAAAGGTGTTGCAAGATCGCAATGCCGTCATCAAGCAGATGAAGGATGAAGCACTCGGCAAATACAAACCCATTGAACCGATGGGCGAGGCCGAAGGAATCATGCCTTCATTCTACAAAACGCCGACACAGACACTTCAAGAAACTCAGTTCCCAATCAAAACTCAGCTTGATGTTCTGAATGATGAACTGAAGAAGCTGATTGCCTTCCGTGATCAGTCGATGACCAGCGATGAATATAAGAGCCGCGACTTCTTTGTTAAAAACAAGCAAGCAGAGATAGACGACTATATGGGTCGCAGCAAGAAAAGCGGCACAAGCAGCAAGGAAGCCATCGACAAGCTGACCAGCAAAATGTCAACATTGAGTTCTGGTATAACGAGCATTACAAGCGGATTGCAGGCGATGAATGTGAACATACCAGAAGAATTGCAAGAAGCCATCAATGTGGTCAACGGAATGATTTCAGTGATTCAGGGTGTATCTTCTATTATATCCGTCTTCTCGACTGGTGCAGAGAATGCGAACACCATCGCAACTCTTGCAAACACAACGGCCCTTGGTGCTTTGACAACGGCTATGATTGCCAATACAACCGTGAACGCCATCCCGTTCTTCCGTGGCGGTGGTGTCGCTCATGCTGCGCATGGATTCGTGCCAGGAAACAACCACAATGACAACATCCCAGTGATGGTGTCAAGCGGCGAGCTCATCTTGAACCGCGCCCAGCAGGGCAATATCGCCTCGCAGTTAGATGGCAACGGCTTGCAGAACCTACATCTTGAAGCAATACTGAGGGGAGAGGACATGCGCCTCTCATTGAAGAACAATGGCCGCAGGACTGGTCGCGGCGAGTATGTAACCACTAATTTCAGACGTTATGGCACGGGCTATTAAATATAGACTTCAGTTCAAGAGCAAGGACGGCACCGGCTGCTTGGTTAACATCTGGGTGGAAGGAGCATCGTCGAGTGCGGTCACCTCGAAAACGGGTGCCGACGTGCCGTTTGCGGTAGAAAGTGGCGTGACGGCTCTGACGGGTGCCGAGCATCCGATAGAGTGGGAAGAGGACAACGACGACAGCCTGCTCTCGGTGGTGCGCACTAAGACTGGCTATCTGCGCGTAGTAGAGGAGTCGTATGGCGATCTGCGCAGCATGTACCCAACTACCGACACGTCGCACTTTGTGGAGTTCTACTATGGTTCGACGCGCTACTTCACCGGCTTCATGCAGGCACAGGCTTTCGATGCAGAGTGGGCTCCAGGGCCTCGCGTGATAGACTTCCAGATTCAATCACCCTTGGCTGTGGCAAAAGGTCTGCGCTTCACCGCACCCACCAACCCAGGCTTCACGAATATCGGCACGCTGCTCTATGAGGCGTGCAGCCTGATGAATGCCAATATCAGCCACATCATCATCCCCGACGGCATCAGCATCAACTCGACGAGCTTCACACCATTGTGGCGCATGAGCACGCTGGTATGCTGCCCGTTCAACGACGAGTTCGACCGCAGTGCAAACGGCAGTAATTCGCTCTATGCCCCGCTGACGGTGTATGAGTTCATTGAAGGCTTGTGCAACTGTCTCGGTCTGATGGTTCATGACATGCCGAACTATCTCGTGTTCAGCCGCTACGACTATACTGGCACCTACTATAATTATGACGTATCGACGCTGACCGACATCAACCCAAGCGGCACACCATCGCAACGCGGCAACTACGAAAAGGACTACAGCAGCACACCCATCCTGAGCGACGACAACCGCGAGGATGAAATATCACCCATCAACAAGCTGGAGTTGAACTATGAGGGTGACTTCTTCGAGAGCGAAGGTATCAACTATGACCACACACGGGCCAATTACGTGGTAGGTACTGGCTCGACAAGCTGCCAACTCGTGCCAGTAGGCTATGAGGTGGAGAGCAGTCTGCTGACAACAGGCGTGCCGAATGCAAGCAACCCAGGTGTAAGCATGGGCGCATGGGGTGGCGGTAAGAATATCGAGGAGTGCTTCTTGATTTTTGCCAGCTCGTGGTCATCGACACTGAAGGTTCTGACATACCGATTCCTGATACCACCGAAGAATGGCGGCTTCACCGTGACCATATCTGCAAAGCAAGGCACCAACTTGGACGAGCCTGGTGGTGGTGCGCTTTCGTTCGGCGTGATTGTGAAGAACAGCAGCTACTACTACAATGCTGCCGACGGTGCGCACACATGGGGCTCGTCGGAGGTGGTGAATACCGTGTCGCGTCTCGAAGGAACAGTCGATTTGAAGGTAAAGGTGGATTCGGCTTGTCCGGCTGCAAACCAACCGCTCGAAATCATCATCGTGGCCGGACAGATGAACTCGGCTGGCTTGATCCATCTGGAAGACATCAACGTCTCGCAAGGTGACACCCCAGGCGGCAAATACTATCAGGAGCTGCTGAACGATGGCAAGAGTCGCAAGACATTGAAGGTGGATAACGGCTCAAATATGGAAGCATCCATCTCGCTGCTTTTCAACACCGCCATCAAGAACAAGTCGATGCTGTTGCCTGCCGGCGCAAATGCCTACCGCGACGGAGCGATGCCCTGCACCTACGACTATATGTTCCAGGCGCAACGTCGCGTGGTTATCGACACCTTCATCAGTCATGTGCCGGTGATGTACACCCAACTCGCCCTGTTCCAGATAAGCGGCTGGCACTGGCGCGTCACATCGGTAGGCTTCGACCCGTGGAACGACAAGATGCGGGTAGTGTTAGTTTATTCTCCAACCATTTAAATATTGAGCATTATGGCATCAAACGGAAACAACGTACTGGTTTATACGAACGACCATGTGATTGGCTGCACCCGATCGAACGACATACAGACCGATTGCGACACAATAGAAATCGCATCGGCCACGCAAGGCGCATGGCGCGAGTTCATGGCAGGCCGCAAGAACTGGAGCATCACGGTGAACTATCTCGTGGCTCCAGATACGTCGGCTCTGAGTATCTCAGGCGGCACAGGATTGAAAGACCTGCTGCAAGTGGGCAACACCTTCACGCTGAAGATATACAAGCGCGGGGCAACAGCCGTGGTGCTTCAGGGCAATGCAATCCTGAAGACCGTCAAGATCACCGCCACACGCGGCAATCTGATTCAAGGATCGTTCCAATTCGTCGGCAAAGGTGCAATGTCATAGAATTATCAGTTACTTTCATTTTTGTTATATTAGAGGTTAATAAATTTTGTGAAAGGGGTGGCAGCGGCCACCCCGCTTTTATTATAGAAAAAACAACACGGCACGGGCCGACCTCACGGCCTACCACGTACCATTTATGTCGTCGCCCCAACCGTCATCCGCATCGACGCTGATTGAGCGACCAGCCGAGAAGAGGGTTCCGGAGTAGGCGGTGATATGATTCCGCTGCATCGGCACATCAGCGATGCTGATTTGCGATATTGTCGAATTGTCGGAGGCTTTCGCGGTCAGGGTGATGTCGGTGGTCCATGCTTGCGAAGGGCTGAGACAATAGAAACTCGCAGCGAGTTGGCCTGTGGTGCCAGCGTAGGATGCAGGCACGCTGATGGTGCGCGTTGTGGTGCGGCTGTCGGTGGCTTCGCCCGTCAGCACGTCGATGCCGTAGTACCAGGTTGAGGGCGTGACGCAGAGCGAGAAGAGCGCGGCAGGAACTTCATCGGTGATGGTGATGCGCAGTCGGGCCGCGACGCGCTGGAGCGTGACGGACTGACTCGCTGACGTGCTCGGGGCAACCGTCAGCGCGAGTGATGCCCAGAAGGTGTCGGAAGGTTTATTCCACGAAATCGTGGTTCCCGTCTGTGTCGGCTCTGATCCGCGAGAGGCCACGAAGTAAAAGGTATGGTCGCCATAATCCACATCGACGGATGGCGCACCGAAGTCGGCATCGTCAGCAGTCTGATGCAGCAGCAGCGTTGTGCCATCATACACCCAAAGGTCGGTGAGGTTGAGACTCGAGAGCGTGGCGCGGGTCATCGGTTCCTGCGTAACTTGGCCACTCACAATGCCGAAGGTGATCTCCTTGTGCGTTTTGATGGTGTCATTGTTGATCTTGATTTCAATCTTTCCGACTTTCGGCTCCTCTTCAGGATCGTCATCCTTTGTGCAACTCGGCAGTATCGCGGCCACTGCCAGGGCCATAAACATTAATTTTTTCATAGTCGTTTTGTTTTTTTGGGTTTAACAATCAGGGCTTTGGCACTATGCATTCGCCCCAAAAATAATATTGCTTTTTATGTCTGTCATATTCAGCATTGATATGACCTTTGCAGGCTGTAACATTCTGATGCTTGACAAATATAATCAAATCTCCGAGCATCGCAACAGGAACATAGCCAACGATTGTGCCGTTTGGCAAGACGATACGCATGGATCTCGACACGTCAGATTGGCGGCGGTCGAAAACCACATTGCCGACAAAGCTACCCGCGTATTTCTTCATCCAGGCATCTTGTCTGACTTTGTCAATTTTGAAGATTTTCACTTCTGAGGGTGGTGTTTCTGTTTCTTTCATAGTTGTTTTGTTTTAAATAGTGATTATATTTAGGGTAGGGCGGCACACATCACCGCCCTTTGTCCTTTTTTAATTTCTCGGCTATCATGTCGAAGTCATCGTGAACGGATTGCGCCAGCACCTTGGCATAGCGTTGCGTCTGGCTGATGTTCTTGTGGCCAAGCATCTTCGACACGTTCTCAATCTTCACGCCATTACGGAGCATATAGGTGGCGAAGGTATGACGGGCCAAATGCGAGTGCAGCCGCGTCTTGATGCCAGCCATCACGCCCAAGGCTTTCAACTGGTGGTTGTAGTCGGCATTATCCAACTTCGGAACCTTCATGCCGTACTTCTGCAAGACGTTGAGTGCCGGTGGCAAGAGGCTCGACACATAAGGCACACCCGTCTTGATACGCTCGCCGACGTGGTTCCATCGCTGACCGTCCCATTTGTAGTCGCTGATGTCGAAAGCCTGCGCGTCGCTGAAGCTCAGACCCGTGTACATCTGGAAAACGAACAAGTCCTTCGCCATCGCCAACAGACTCCCGTCGGGCACCAGAAGCAGCTCGAAGGCCCGCATTTCGTCTTCAGTCAGATATTCCACGTTCTCCTTGTCGCCCCGACGAAATTTGCCACGCAGATTGATATACGGATTCTCTGCTATTTTGCCGAAATCCCTGGCACGATTCAGCAGGGCTTTCAGACACTTGTGATAGGTGAAAACCCCGCCGTCGCTGATTCGTCTACCGTCATACGTCTTCAGTTGGTGCAACCACGAGTCGAAGAGATAGATATTCTCGACCGTCACATCCTGCCAGCGGTTCATCTTGTCGAACTCTATCAGCCTGACGATAAGCGTATAGTAGTGCTTGCGTGTGCCATCAGCCAGATTGAGCATCGGCACCTGCGACTCAATCCAATTAATGAACGTCGGTTCTTCATTCAACGATTCAGACGTTTGCCACACCATGCGGCGGATGCTCTCTGTGTCAATCTGCGTTCCATCCTCGATACAGGCATTCACACACGCGAGAACTTTATTATAGATAATCGCCAACCGATTGTTGAGCTGCTGTGCTCCAGGGCAGTTGATAATCTGACCGGCCACAAACTCCGACTTGCGGCACTTGATTCCCGTGCCGAAGTAATAAGACTTGCGGGCGATGGTCACACGAATCTCCAGCTGCCCCTTGCCACCATCAGGTACTCGCCCCCTGTGGTCCCATACGATTGAATTGGTTATTTTAGTTATTATCATATTAACATATTTTTATTTTGTTTCCCCACATTTGGGGAAATGTTTTACCAAAGTGGGGAAACAAACCCCCAAATAATGTCTAATAATGTCTTATTTTGTTTTCCCATATATTTTTCAGATTTAATGAAAACCCCTTTATTTACGGCGGATGTCGCGATTTTCGGCATAACCCCGCCCATCTCAAAGGTGATCCGTTTGGGGTTATGCCGCGATTGCGTAATAAGGCCATATTTAAATAGGTTAACCGTGTTTTCATGGTATAGCGGTGGGGAAACAATGGCAGAAAATGCCAGTGTATTCGCCACTGAAAACAGGTTAAACTATATACTATTATGTTCATACGTGTGCGGGATTATTATCTTTAGAATCAGCAACGCCTGGAGTGAACGGGAATTTCCTGAGCACATCTTCACCTTGATACTTGCTGAGCTGTTGACGCAGCAAGGCATTTTCTCTTTTTAGCGATTCGATAGTCTCGCGTTGACTTGCGATGGTTTCGTCTTTTGCAGCCAAGGCAGCATTCACGAGGCTGCTTTGATCTATTTGTTGTCTTGGAGCGTCAAAACCGTCTATTGTCTTTTGAACATCTTTTATTGCTCGCTCCATTTTGTCGAATGCTTGGTCTGTTTGAATTGTCAGTTCGCCTTCACCAGTTAGCAAATAATCGAGCGAGATATATTCGTTCACTGCCGAATGGAACAAAATCACAAAATCTTCATCATTCTTTTCTTTGATACGAGCCAAGGCTCTGGTGAAGGACGCTTCAGCGATACCCATTTCTTCGGCAATATCCTTCTGCAAGATTCCCTTGTTTCGCTTCAGCCAATTCAAGGCTTGTTTGACTCTGATATACAATGTTGACTGCGGCATAATACACCTTAATTTATTAAAATTACTTAAAACTTAACCTAAATTGATACAAGTTTCAGCTTTGTTTTGTATATTTGCACCCGTAATTAAGTAAGTAACAACGAGGCAAGAAAATAGCCGTCAGACGGGAGGCCGTCTTAAAGCAAGCGGATAACTGCCTAATTTGCGAACACTTTGGCGAGTGTATGGATTGCAAATATACGGCTTTTTCTGCCAAGTTGTAACAAACAAGGTAAATAATTAAGTAATTTTATGAAATTAGAAAAAGTTGGACGCGGAGAAT
>Ga0310690_10004520_pt1 | contig 19668 bp, 12 predicted proteins | sample AusTroGonzalo_MG_2_FD_207661 | JGI IMG/M metagenome (GOLD analysis project Ga0310690, IMG submission 207661) | Bovine rumen microbial communities from tropical cattle in Woodstock, Queensland, Australia - Gonzalo_04 (v2) (version 2) | ecosystem: Host-associated > Mammals > Digestive system >...
CAGGATACCACGGCCACCACGCCAGTCTTTCTTGGAAGGACCGTCAACGGTCTTCTGGGTAGCGGTAGCAGCGTGCACGGTGGTCATGAGGCCACGGACAACACCGAACTTGTCGTTGAGCACCTTGGTAAGAGGAGCCAGGCAGTTGGTGGTGCAGGAAGCGTTGGAGATGATGGTCTGGCCAGCATAGGTCTTGTGGTTCACACCATACACGAACATAGGGGTAGCGTCCTTGGAAGGAGCGCTCATGATCACCTTCTTGGCGCCGCCCTTGATATGGGCCTCGGCGAGCTCGGAGGTGAGGAAGAAACCGGTGGACTCTACAACGACGTCCACACCCAGGGCACCCCAAGTGATGTTGGCGGGATCCTTCTCACAGAAGACCTGGATCTTGTTGCCGTCTACGATGAGGTAGTTGCCATCCACTTTGATATCGTGGTTGAACTGGCCATGTACGGAGTCGTACTTGAGCATGTAAGCGAGATAGTCGGGATCCAGCAGGTCATTGATACCTACCACCACGATGTCTTTGCCGAAGTTCTCCACAGCAGCGCGGAAAACCATACGACCGATACGGCCAAAACCGTTAATACCAAGTTTGATCATAATTGTGTGTGTTAATTTATTGTTTGTTAAACATTCTTGCTTTTAAAAGGCGGGGCAAAGTTACAAAAAAAATCGATAATATCACAGATATTACCGAAATGTTAAAACAATTTAACAGGAAGAAAAACTTTCTTTCCCAAACAGGCTGCGCTCCACCACGTCGCACAGGATATGTCCGGCCAGCGTCTGGCACTCCTGGATGCGGGGCGTGTCCGTGGAAGGGATGCGGATGACGTGGTCATAGGCGTCCATCCGGCAGTGGGCGCCCCCCACGATGGCCACAGTAACGATGCCTTTTTCCCGGCAAGCCTCCAGCGCCTTCACCAGGTTGGCCGAATTGCCCGAAGTGGATATGCCGATGAACACGTCCCCGGGGGCCCCGCAGGCGATGATCTGGCGGTAAAACACCTGGTCGTAGCCATAGTCGTTGCCGATGGCCGTGACGATGGAGGTGTCCACCGTGAGGGCCAGGGCCGGAAGGCCGCTGCGGTTCATGCGGAACTTGTTCACCAGTTCGGCCGCCATGTGCTGGGCGTCGGCCGCCGATCCTCCGTTTCCCGCCCAAAGGGTCTTGCCCCCGGCGCGGTAGGTATCCACCAGCAGGGCGGCCACGGCCGCCACTTCCTCCATGGCCTTTTCATCGGCCAGGAAGTCCGCTTTTACCCGGGCCGATGCGGCCACCTGCTCCTTTACGAAATCCTTGATTTTTGTCATAGTTTACAAAGATACAAATTCTGGAGGATATAAAAAAAACGCAGCCCCAAAAGGAGCTGCGTAAGATGTGCCTGGTAATACTAGAAGTTGTAGTAAATGCCAATGGTGGAGCCGGTATTCAGGCTGAAGTCGAAGCCTCCGTTATAGTAACCGAGCTGCATGATATGGGTTACGATGGAGAAGCGGTCATTGACGGGGAAGGCGATACCGGGACGGACGCCGATACCCCAGGTGGTGGTGGAACCGCCGTTGAAGGAAATGACGGAGAAATTGAAATGAGCGTCGGCAAAGAAGCGCACATTACCCCAGTCCAGGAAATACATACGGAAGTAAGGATTGACTTCGAAATCGAAGAAGCCGTTTCCAATTCCAAAGTTAAGGGCAGCGCCGGCAGCCATGTTGTCATTGAAGCTGTATCCTACCTCGGGAGAGATGGCGAAAGTGGGGCCAGCGGCCGTAAAACCGACACCACCGCCCACATAAAGCTGTGCCTTGGCGGTAAAGGCTACCAGAGCCAGGACAAAAACTAAGAGTACTTTTTTCATAAGTAATTGGTTTATAAGTTAATATTTAAGTTACCTTATTTCTATTTAATCACAAAATTAACACTTTATTTTCTATTCTGCAAACTCTTTCCCAATCGGCACTTTTTTACTATCTTTGTAAAATTAATCAAATGCGCGTGGAAAAGAAACCGGCCATATACCTGTTCACCGACGGCGCCGCCAGCGGCAATCCGGGCCCCGGGGGCTACGGTATCGTGCTGCGCTGCGGTTCCTACGAGAAAGAACTCTCCGGCGGTTTCGCCTGCACCACCAATAACCGGATGGAACTGCTGGCGGTGATCATCGGCCTGGAACAGATCAAATGGGACAACGCCGAGGTCCATGTGGTAAGCGATTCCTCCTACGTGGTAAAAGCCCTGAACGAAGGCTGGCTGGAGCAATGGAAGCGCACAGGGTTCAAGAAGAAGAAGAACGTGGACCTGTGGCTGCGCTTCGACGCCGTCTACAGCCGGCACCGCGTGGCCTTCCACTGGATCAAGGGGCACGCCGGCCACCCGGAAAACGAGCGCTGCGACGCCCTGGCCGTAGCCGCCTACCACGCCCCCAATCTGCCGGAAGACACCGGCTATATTACTGAAAATCAATTATTATAGATATGGCACTCCCTAAACTTGTCGTTGGTATTACACAAGGCGACAGCAACGGTATCGGATACGAAGTAATCATCAAATCCCTCTGTGACGAAAGAATCCTGGATTCCTTCACCCCCGTCATCTACGGGTCATCCAAACTCATGGGCTTCTACCGCAAGACGGTACACAATATCGGCCCCATGGACATCAATGTCATCGCATCGGCCGCCGAAGCCCGCCAGAAAAAGATCAACCTGGTGAACTGCCTGCCCGACAGCATCTATGCCGAGCCCGGGCAAAGCACGCCGGACAGCGCCAAAGCGGCCATCAAGTCGCTGGAAGTGGCGGTGAAGGACCTCAAGGACGGACAGATAGACGTACTGGTGACGGCCCCCATCAACAAGAGGGCCATGAATGCCGAGGGCTTCTCCAACACCGGCCACACGGAATACCTGCAGCGGGAATTCGGGGCCGACGACGTCACCATGATCATGGTCAGTTCCCAGCTCAAGGTGGGCGTGGTCACGGGCCATATCCCCCTCAGGGACGTCTCCAAGAGCCTCACCCAGGAAGCCATCCTGGGAAAACTGCGCATCATGAAGGCCTCGCTGGAGCGGGACTTCGGCGTTCCGGACCCCAAGATCGCGGTCCTGGGCCTGAACCCCCACTGCGGAGACGGCGGCTTGTTGGGAGACGAGGAACAGAACATCATCCTGCCCGCCGTCCAGCAGGCGCAGTCCGAGGGCATCCAGGCCTTCGGTCCCTACTCCCCCGACGGCTTCTTCGGCCTGGGCAACTACGCCCGCTTCGACGCCACGCTGGCCATGTATCACGACCAGGGCCTGGCCCCCTTCAAGGCCATCGCCTTCGCCGACGGCGTCAACTTCACCGCCGGCCTGCCCATCGTGCGCACCTCGCCGGACCACGGCACCGCCTACGAGATGGCCGGACGCGACGAGGCCGATCCCCGTTCCATGATGAGCGCCATCTACACGGCCATCGACATCTTCCGCAAGCGGCTCCAGTACGACACCCTTCAGGAAGGCAGGCTCAAGAAATAGCAAAGCCGATGGTTCCGGAACTGGTGGGGAAATACATCTTCCTGGTGCAGACCTTCGTGGAGGCCGGCGATATGGGGCTTTCGTGGCCCCAGCTGCAGGACCGCTGGGAGGCGCGCTACGGCAGCACCTACGCGCGACGGAGCTTCGCCAACCACCGGGCGGCCGTGGAAGAGGTATTCGGCATCGCCATTACCTGCGACCGTTCCACCAACCGTTACCGGATAAACCGCGGAGAAAGCGCCGTGGACAAGCGGGAAGCCGTGGAATACCTCATCAACACCTTCACCGTGAACAGCCTGCTCACCCTGGGCAAGGAACGTTTGAGCGGCCGGGTGGCGGTAGAGGACGTCCCCTCCGGACAAAAATGGCTCACGGTGGCCATGCAGGCCCTGCTGGACAATGCCGTTTTGAACATTACCTACCATAAATACCTGAGCACGGATACCGAAGAACGCATCGTCCGTCCCTATGCCGTAAAGGAATTCGCCAAGCGCTGGTACCTGGTGGCATGGAGCCAGGAGGCCGAGGCGCTGCGCACCTATGCCCTGGACCGCATCCTGGCCATGGAACGAACCGGGGAAACGTTCAAGATGCCCCGGGACTTCGACGTAGACGCCCTTTTCCGGGACAGTTACGGCATTTACCTGCCGGAAGGGCAGGAACCCGTGCTGGTCAAGCTCAAAGCCACCGAACGGGAATCGGCCTACCTCCGGGACCTGCCCCTGCATCCCAGCCAGCTGAACATCGGCCCCGGCCTGTTTGCCCTTCGCGTCATTCCCAATCCCAACTTCATCATGGAACTGTGCAAACGCGCCGACCGCCTGGAGGTCCTGGAGCCCCTGGAAGTGCGTCAGGCCGTACGGCAAGCCCTGAACAATGCAATCCTACTATATGAACACTAAATTCTTTGCGGCGGTGGCCCTCACCCTGGGCCTCGTCGCCTGCACCAGCAACGAAATGAAACCGCAGAAAGGTTACATCGGCCCCTCCGGCCTGGAAATCGCCGACGGGCACATGACTCCGGAATTCCTCCTGTCCCTGGGACGGCTCTCCGACCCTCAGCTGTCGCCGGACGGAAAGACCATCCTCTATGGCGTAAGCTACACGGACATCGCCCAGAACCGCAGCGTGCGCAACCTCTTCACCATTCCCGTGATGGGAGGAGAGCCCACGCAGCTCACCATGGATGGGAAGAGCATTTCCAGCGCCCGCTGGAGCAATGACGGCAACGCCATCTTCTTCCTGCAGGGCGGCCAGCTGTACAAGGCGGCCTATAAAAACGGCCGGCTGGGCAAGCGCACGCAGCTTACGGACGTAGAAAAGGGCATCGACGACTATCTCCTTTCCCCGGACCAGGACCAGATCCTCTATGTTTCGGCCGTGCACAGCGCCGTAGAGGTTCCCTCCGACACCGACCCTCTGCTGGACAAGGCCGAAGCCTATGCCACCGAAGACCTCATGTACCGCCACTGGGACCACTGGCGCACGGAAATCAGCCATACTTTCCTGGCCACCCTGGTTAACGGCGTAGTCAAGGAAGGGATGGACATCCTGGACGGCGAGCTCTTCGAGCTGCCCAACGGTCCCTTCTCCGACATCGCCGACCTTGCCTGGAGCCCCGACGGCCGTTACGTGGCCTATGCATGCAAAAAGCTCACGGGCAAGCAGTACGCTTTCTCCACCAACACCTGCATCTACATCTTCTGCCCCCTCACCGGTGAAACTTCCCAGGTCACCTTCACGGGCGGTTACGACACCCATCCCGTCTGGAGTCCGGACGGCAGCCATCTCCTGTGGCTGTCCATGGAACGGGACGGCTACGAGGCCGATAAAGTGCGCCTGATGATGGCCGACGTGGTATACTCCGAAAGCGGCGACGGCCAGAGCGCCAATCCCGCCGTCACGGGCATCCGCGACCTCACCGCCTCCTTTAAATATAATGCCGACGCCCCCGTGTGGGCGGCCGACGGAGAATCCATCTATTTCTCCGCCCTGGCAGAAGGCCTCCAGGGCATCTTCAACGTGATTCCCGGGCAGGCGCCCGAGCGTCTGACGGCCGATAACCTCTGGTTCGACTTCGGCTCCCCCTTCGGCGTACTGCAGGACGGTACCCTCCTCACCACCTACGCTTCCATGGACTTCCCCACTGAGCTGGTGGCCGTGGCCGGAAACAGCATCCGCCAGATTACCTTTGAGAACGAGCACCTCCTGGACCAGCTGGACAAGCACGAGACCGAGGCCCGCTGGCTGGATACCGTGGACGGGCAGAAGATGCTCACCTGGGTCCTGTTCCCGCCGCAATTCGACGCTTCCAAGTCCTACCCCGCCATCGAAATCTGTCTGGGAGGCCCCCAGGGAACGCTTTCACAGGGCTGGAGCTATCGCTGGAATTATCTCCTGATGTGCCATCAGGGGTACGTGGTGGTCCTGCCCAACCGACGCGGCACCACCGCCTTCGGCCAGCCCTGGTGTGAGGAAATCTCCGGAGATTACATCGGCCTCAACATGCAGGATTATCTCACCGCCGCCCGCCACATCAAGGCCGAACCTTACGTGAGCGGCGTGGCCGCCTGCGGCGCCTCTTACGGCGGATACAGCGTGTATTACCTGGCCGGCATCCACAAGGACGTCTACGACTGCTTCATCGCCCATGCCGGCATCTTCAACGAGCTGCATATGTACCTGACCACCGAGGAAATGTGGTTCCCCAACTGGGACAACGGCGGCATCCCCATGGAGTATGCCTATACCCCGGACCAGGTGGGTCCTGCGGGTGACGGCATCACCTTCGGCGGCCTGCAGCAGGCCGGTTCTCCCTGGAGCACCAAAGCCGAGGCCAAGCGCCACTACGAGCATTCCCCGCACAAGCTGGTCCAGAACTGGCACACACCCATCCTGTGCATCCACGGCGGCTCCGACTTCCGTGTTCCGTACGATGAGGGCATGGCCGCCTTCAACGCCGCCCAGCTGATGGGCGTGCCGTCCAAGCTCATCATCTTCCCCAACGAAAACCACTGGATCCTGAAGCCGCAGAATGCCCTTTACTGGCACCGCAGCTACTTTGACTGGCTGGACCGCTGGATGAAAAATTAGGAGATTTTTGAATAGTCTTTAGACTGATATTTGTCCCGCTGCAGTTCCCTTGCCAGCGGGGCATTTTTTTCTTCCGTCAGGCCGGGATCCTGGTCCAGGATGTGCTGGGCATAGCCCCGGGCATCGGACAGGATGAGGCCGTCCTTGGCCAGGGAGGCGATGTTCAGGGAGACGGGCAGGCCGCTCTGCATGGTGCCTTCCAGGTCTCCGGGGCCGCGGAGTTTCATGTCTTCTTCGGCCAGTTCAAAGCCGTTTTCCGTGGCGCACAGCAGGTCCAGGCGCTTTTGGGACTCCTTGGAAACCTTGGTGCCCTTCATGAGGATGCAGTAGGACCGCTCTGCTCCGCGACCCACCCGGCCGCGCAGCTGGTGCAGCTGGCTGAGGCCGAATCTTTCGGCGCTCTCGATAACCATTACGGAGGCATTGGGCACATCCACGCCCACTTCGATGACGGTGGTGGATACCAGGATTTGGGCCCGGCCCGCCACAAAGGCGTCCATATTGAAGGCCTTCTCCTGGGCCGTTTGCTGCCCGTGGACGATGGCCACCTTGTAGTCTGGCAGCGGGAAGGTCTTCACAATCTCTTCATATCCCAGCTGCAGGTTCTTGTAGTCCAGTTTTTCGCTCTCGAAAATGAGGGGATACACGATGAAAGCCTGGCGCCCTTTGGCAATCTCATCCCTGATGAAATTGTGCATGGCGTGACGCTTCCCCTCTCCCACGCAGATGGTGGTGACCGGTTTGCGGCCGGGCGGCATTTCGTCTATCACGGACACATCCAGGTCCCCGTACAAAGTCATGGCCAGGGTGCGGGGAATGGGCGTTGCCGTCATCACCAGTACGTGCGGCGGAATCTGCATATACCCCTTGTTCCACAGCCGTGAGCGCTGCTCTACGCCAAAGCGGTGCTGCTCGTCGATGACAGCCAGCCCCAGCGCCTTGAAATTCACCGTATCCTCAATGAGCGCATGCGTGCCGATGAGGATGCCGATGCTGCCGTCCTGCAGCCCCGCATGGATATCCCGGCGGTCTTTCACGCCGGTGGTGCCGGTGAGGAGGGCGCACCTTACTCCGGTGGGTTTCAAGTATTTGGACACATTGGCATAATGCTGCTGGGCCAAAACTTCGGTGGGCGCCATGATGCAGGCCTGGTAACCATTGCCCACGGCAATGAGGGCGCTCAGGACCGCCACCATGGTTTTGCCGGAGCCCACGTCTCCCTGCAGCAGTCGGTTCATCTGGTGGCCGCTGCGCATGTCTTCCCGGATTTCCCGGATCACCCGCTTCTGGGCGCCGGTCAGTTCATAGGGAAGGGCATTGTAACAGGCGTTGAAAGCGTCTCCCACAGCGGGCATCGAAAGTCCCACCGCATTGCGGCTGCGGATGTATTTCTGCTTGAGAAGGGACAGTTGCAGCAGGAACAGTTCCTCGAATTTAAGACGATAAGATGCCTTGGAGAGTGCCTGCTGGTCCACGGGGAAATGGATTTGCCGAAGGGCATAGGTGAGGGGAACCAGCCCTTTTTCCTGCAAGACGTAATCCGGCAGGGTTTCCTGGATGACGGGCAGCAATTCCGTGAGGGCCGTGGCCATGTATTTGAGCATCATCTTGCCCGTGATGCCGGCGTTCTTGAGTTTTTCCGTAGAAGGATATACGCCGGTGAGCACGCCGCTGGTGCCGCTGTCGGGGGCGTCTACTTCCGGATGCACCATGTTCAGTTTGTTGTTGAACACGGCCGGCTTGCCAAAGAAGATGAAGGTGGACCCGGGCTGTAAGCGGGAATGCATCCACTTCACGCCCTTGAAAAAGACCACTTCCATCTCTCCGCTGCCATCACCCACGATGGCGCTGAGACGGCTCACGGCATTGTATTTCAGTTTTTCGGGCGGGAGTTCGGCCCCGTTCTTGGCAAAGAGACGCACTTTGAGCACCGTGGCCCGCACCTGCACCAGTGCCAGGTCCGGCTGGACATCGGCGATGCGAACGATGCTGCTGCGGTCTATGTAACGGAAAGGATACAGGTGGATCAGGTCTCCCACGGTGGCGATGCCCAGCTCTTTCTCCAAAAGCTCGGCACGCTTGGGACCCACCCCCGGCAGGTACTGTATGCTGGTTTCCAATACCATTACCTTACAAAGATACGATTTTTTATCCATTCCCTACATTTACAAAAAATCATTATCTTTGCAAATATGAAAAGAATAATGGTCATCCTAACTACCTTACTGGCAGTTGCTTGTGGGCAGCCGTCCGGCACCCTTTTCGTGGGTACCTACTCGGACGGATTCTTTGCCTATGACTATGGGACGGGAGAGCAAATCGCCAAGGCCGAAATGCCCAATCCCTCCTTCCTGGCCATCGACAACACGCATATCTATGCCGTGAGCGAGATGCCGGACCAGAGCGCCGCCGTTTATGCCTGGCGCTGGGACGGAAACGGCTTCCAGCTGCTGAACAGCCAGCCCACCGGCGTGCCGCAGTATGGGGAGGATCCCTGCCATGTAGTTACGGATGGACATCGCCTGGCCGTTTCCAATTACAGCGGCGGCACGCTGGCCGTATACACCCTGGAACCGGACGGCAGCATCGGCCCCATGGACTCGCTCATCGTGAGCCGGGCCGACGGTCCGGACATGACGCGGCAAAACCTTCCCCATGTCCATTGCGCCACCTTTTCACCAGACGGTAAACAACTGTTATTCAGTGAATTCAGCGCAGACGTCATTGGCCGGGTAACTCTGGTACCCGGCGGCGTAGAAGACTATCGTACCGCCGTCATGGTGCCCATCGAATATGGCCCCCGCCACATCCTTTTCGACAAGAAGGGGAAACACTTTTACGCCATTGGAGAACTGTCCGGAAGAATTGCCGTATTTGACTACGAGGACGGCCGGTTCAGCATGAGACAGACGGTAAAGGCCGACCAGGTGGACGCCCGCGGTGCGGCCGACATCCATTTCTCTCCGGACGGCCGTTTCCTGTATGCCAGCCTGCGCCTCCGCAACGACGGAATCGCCATCTTCTCCGTTGACGATGATGGCAGCCTCAGCTACGTGGGATACCAGCTCACGGGGCCGCACCCGCGGAATTTCGCCGTCACCAGGAACGAGGTCCTGGTGGCCTGCCGGGACAACGACAGCATCGAATTCTACCGGCGGGACCGCAAGACCGGCCTCCTCACAGATACGGGACGCCGCCTGAACGTTCCCTCCCCTGTCTTTATTGCCCTGCAATAACTCTTTTAAAAAAATTTGAAAAAAGCGTAAATTTCCGTAAATTTGTGGCGTTAGTAGTGTTTTAACCCCTTGTTTATGGATTCCTTTACCAAAAATTACATTGAAGGTTTCATGGGGCAGGTCATTGCCCGGAACCCCGGAGAGGCCGAATTTCACCAGGCCGTAAGAGAAGTCGTAGAGAGCGTCGCTCCCTATGTCACCGCCTACCCCCACCTGATGGACCAGAAAATCCTGGAACGCATCGTGGAGCCCGAGCGCATCGTCATTTTCCGCGTACCGTGGATGGACGACCGCGGAGAAGTCCAAATCAACCGCGGCTTCCGCGTGCAGTGCAACAGCGCCATCGGCCCGTATAAGGGCGGTATCCGCTTCCATCCCAGCGTGAACCTGAGCATCATGAAGTTCCTGGCCTTCGAGCAAACCTTTAAGAACGCCCTCACCACCCTGCCCATGGGCGGCGCCAAGGGCGGCAGCGACTTCAACCCCCGCGGTAAGTCCGACGCCGAAGTCATGCGCTTCTGCCAGAGTTTCATGACAGAGCTCAGCCGGCACATCGGCGCCGACACCGACGTCCCCGCCGGCGATATCGGCGTAGGCGGCCGCGAAATCGGCTACCTCTTCGGCCAGTACAAACGCCTGAGAGATGAATTCACCGGCACCCTTACCGGAAAGGGCCTCGCCTGGGGCGGCTCCCTGCTGCGTCCCGAAGCCACCGGTTACGGCCTCTGCTACTTTGCCGAGCAAATGCTGGCCACCCGCGGAGAAAGCTTCCAGGGCAAGAAAGTGAACATCTCCGGCGCCGGCAACGTGGCCCAGTATGCCGCCCAGAAAGCCATGCGCCTGGGTGCTACCGTCCAGACTTTGTCAGACTCCGACGGTTTCATCTACGACCCCGAGGGCCTGAATGAGGAAAAGATGGCCTACGTGCTGGAACTCAAGAATATCCGCCGCGGCCGCATCAAGGAATATGTGAACAAATACCCGCAGGCCCAGTACTTCCCCGGGGAGCGTCCCTGGAAAATCGCCTGCGATATCGCCCTCCCCTGTGCCACCCAGAACGAGATAGAGGTGGCCGATGCCCAGAATATCGTCAAGGGCGGCGCCATCTGCCTGGCCGAGGGTGCCAACATGCCCACCACCCCGGAAGCCATCCGCATCATCCAGGGTGCCGGCCTGCTCTATTCCCCCGGTAAGGCCTCCAACGCCGGCGGCGTAGCCACCAGCGGCCTGGAGATGAGCCAGAATTCCATGCGCCAGCACTGGACGGCCGAGGAAGTGGACCAGTATCTGCGCCGCATCATGCAGGACATCCACCAGGCCTGCGTGAAATACGGCACGGAGGAAGACGGGACCGTTAACTACGTGAAAGGCGCCAACCTGGCCGGCTTCATCAAGGTGGCCGGCGCCATGACAGACCAAGGATTAGTATGACCCACACCACAGCGCTCATGGCCCGCAGGATCCGCCGCATCCTGCTGGTCTGCAACAACTACGACAATTTTTCACTGGAAGAAGACGGCCGGCTGGACATGCGCATCGCGAAGGAGTACGCCGACCTCAACCTGAGCGGGCCGCCCGTCTTTGAACGGGTCTCCTCTACCCGCGAGGCCCTGGAGAAATCGGCCGCAGGAGAGCGCTGGGACCTGGTTATCACCCTTTACAACGTGGGCGAAGTGGATGTATTCAGCTTCGCCCACACCATGAAGGAAGTCAATCCGGAGATGCCGGTTGTCCTCCTTACCTCCTTTTCCAAGGAAGTGTACCGGCAGCTGGAAAACCGGGACACGTCCTGCATGGACTACATCTTCAACTGGAACGGCAGCACAGACCTCATCATCGCCATCATCAAACTGCTGGAAGACAGCATGAACGCCCCTGCCGACATCCTGGAAAGCGGCGTACAGTGCATCCTGCTGGTAGAAGATTCCGTCCGCTATTACTCCACCTACCTGCCGCTCCTGTACAAACTGGTGCTGCAGCAGAACGTGGCCTCCGTACGCGATGCCCTCAACGAGGAACAGCAGATCTTCCGCAAGCGCGCCCGTCCTAAAATCCTCATGGCCACCAACTTCGACGATGCCGTGGCCCTATACAACCGCTACAAGGAGAACCTCCTGGGCGTCATCTCCGACATCGGCTTTGTGATTCACCGCGGAGACAAGCCCAACACCGAGAAACTGGACGCCGGCGTGGACCTTTGCCAGTTTATCCGGGCCGAATACCCCAAGATGGCCATCCTCATGCAAAGCTCACAGGAAAGCATGCGCAGCGTGGCCGAAAACCTGCACGCCGGCTTCCTGATGAAGCGTTCCAAAACCCTCACCCACGACCTTTCGGACTATATCGGCCGGGAATTCGGCTTCGGCGACTTCCTGGTGCAGGACAGCCGCGGGAAGGAAATAGGCCGTGCGCACGACCTGCAGGGGGCCGAAGAACTCATCGCCCGCCTGCCCGACAAAGAGATGGAGCGCCTCAAGAGCAAAAACTACATCTCCCGCTGGATGCTGGCCCGAGGCCTGTTCGAAGAAGGCATGGCCATCAAGAACACCAATTTCCAGGAGATGGATGCCTACCGGAAGGCCGCTGTGGATAGCATCCACGACTACCGTGTCCGGCAGAGCCTGGGCGTCGTGGCCCGCTTCAATCCCGACACATTCAACGACACCATCTGGTTCTCCCGCCTGGGAGAAGGTTCCCTGGGCGGCAAAGCCCGCGGCCTGGCCTTCCTGAACCACGTGCTGTACAAGCATCACTTGTACAATGAATGGGAGGGCGTCAAACTTACCGTCCCGCGCACCCTTGTCATCGCCACGGAATACTTCGACCGCTTCATCCTGGAAAACGGTCTCCAGTATGTGATCAACGCCGATATCTCGGACGCCGAAATCTTGTCGGAATTCGTTTCCTCCAACCTTCCGCAGGAACTCACCCAGGCCCTCCGGTCCTTCATCCGTGTGGTGCGCACACCCATGGCCGTCCGTTCTTCCTCCAAACTGGAAGACTCTTACTATCAGCCGTTTGCGGGCGTTTACTCCACCTACATGATACCCGCCGTGGAGAACGAGGACCAGCAGCTGCGCCTCATCGCCAAGGCCATCAAGAGCGTATACGCCTCCGTGTATTTCGCCGCCTCCCGCGGCTATATCACCGCCACCGCCAACGTCATCTCCGAAGAAAAGATGGCCATCATCCTCCAGGAAGTGTGCGGAGCCGAACAGGACGGCCGCTTCTTCCCCACCCTCTCCGGCGTGGCGCGCAGCGTGAACTTCTATCCCATCGGCTATGAGAGGGCCGAAGAAGGGATCGTGAAACTGGCCTACGGCCTGGGCAAGGCCGTGGTGGACGGGGAACAGGTGCTCCGCTTCAGCCCCGCCTATCCCAAGCACGTGCTGCAGACTTCCACCCCGGACCTGGCGCTTCGGGAAACCCAGCAGGTGATGTATGCCCTGGACTTGTCGCCGGAGAAGTTCAAGACTTCGGTGGACGACGCCGTCAACCTGCAACGCATCCCCATTACCGATTGCGAGCAGTTCCCTTCTTTCAGCAAGGTTTGCTCCACCTTCGACTACGAGAACCAGCGCATGGTAGATTCTCCGCTGGCCAAGGGGCCCAAGTTCGTTTCCTTTGCCCATATCCTGCGTTACAACACCTATCCGCTGGCTCCCATCGTGCAGAAACTGCTGGATATCTGCGCCGAAGAAATGCAGTGCAGCGTAGAACTGGAGTTTGCCGCCGAGCTTTCCACCGGCGTATTCAACGCCCTGCAAATCAGGCCCATATCCGCCGACAGCCTGGACACCAACGTGGACTGGAGACAGATTGACTGCTCCGGCGCCATGGTGCATTCCGGCAGCGCCCTGGGCACCGGCTGGCTCCAGGACCTGAAGGACGTGGTATACCTGAAGGCCGATGCCTTCGACAAGATGAAAACCCTGGAAATGGCCGCCCAGCTGCGTCAGCTGAATACCCGCATGCAGGCCGAGAAACGACAGTACGTGCTCATCGGCTACGGCCGCTGGGGCTCCAGCATCCCCACCCTGGGCGTACCGGTGGCCTGGAGCGATATCTCCGAAGCCCGCGTGCTGGTAGAATCGGCCCTGCCGGACTTCCGCGTAGATCCCAGCCAGGGAACGCATTTCTTCCAGAACCTCACTTCCTTCAACGCCGGTTACGTCAACGTGGATCCCTACACCCGTCCGGGAGATTTGCTGGACCTGAGTGCCCTGGATGCCCTTCCCGCCCAGGAAGAGACGGAATATATGCGTCACGTGCGGCTGGAAAAAGAGCTCACGGTGTGCGTGGACGGACGCACGGGAAAAGCCCTCATCAAACTTTAGTTGCTAAATCAGCCCGTTTTGATTATCTTTGTAGATTAGGATAAATATCCCAATCTACAAGAGCATGAAGGAATTCGAACTGGCCCAGAAAATAGGCAAGGAACTCACCGGGGCGCAGCTGAAAGAAGCTGCCGCCAAGGCTTTGGGTGTCAAGGCCGACAAAGTGGGGCGCGTGGAGGTGGTCCGCCGCAGCGTGGATGCCCGTCAGGATATCCTGTACCGTTACCGCGTGCAGGCCTGGCGGGAGGGTGAGCCCTTCGAGCCCTACCGGGTCCTTCCCTATCTGGACGTGCACGGAGCTGCGCCCGTCGTCGTTGTGGGAGCCGGACCGGCCGGCATGTTCGCCGCCCTCAAATTGCTCCAGCTGGGCCTCAAACCCATCGTGCTGGAACGGGGCAAAGACGTGGAACGCCGCAAGGTGGACATGGCCCGCTTATCTACCCAGGGCGTCATAGACCCGGATTCCAATTACTGCTACGGAGAAGGCGGCGCCGGCGCATTCAGCGACGGAAAACTATACACCCGTTCCTCCAAGCGGGGAGATATCCGGGAGGTCCTGCACCAGCTGGTTGCCTTTGGCGCAAGCCCGGACATCCTCATCGACGCCCATCCCCATATCGGCACGGACCGCCTTCCGGAAATTGTCAAGAATATCCGCACCTGCATCGAGGACCATGGCGGGGAGTATCACTTTGACAGCCGGGTAACCGACATCGAACCGGGCTTCAAGGTGCACTGCGGGCCAAAGGTTTATGAGGCCCGGAAGGTCATCCTGGCCACCGGCCATTCGGCCCGCGACATCTACGAGATGTTCCAGGCCAAGGGGTGGACGCTGGAGCCCAAAGGCTTCGCCCTGGGCGTCCGCGTGGAGCATCCGCAGTGGCTCATCAACCAGATCCGCTACCACGGGAAATATCAGCCGTTCATGCCTACGGCAGAGTACTCCTTCGTCCAGCAGATAGACGAGCGCGGCGTCTTTTCCTTCTGCATGTGCCCCGGCGGCATCCTGGTCCCCTCTTCCACCGAAGACGGCACCGTGGTGCTCAACGGCATGTCCAACGCCGCCCGCAACTCCAAATGGGCCAATGCGGGCGTAGTGGTACAGATTGAGCCCGGGGACCAGCCTTCAGGCTATGAAGGGCCCTTCGCCCTCATGGATTTCCAGCGGGACATCGAACGAAAGATGTACAGCTGGGCCCAGGAAAACGGGGCCAGGCATCCCCTGACAGCACCCGCCCAGCGCATGAAAGACTTCTGCCGCGGCATCCTCTCCAAGGACCTCCCCAAGACGTCCTATCATCCCGGCACCCTCAGCGCCCCCCTCCACGAACTGTTACCGGAGCATGTCTCCCTGCGCCTGAGAAGGGCTTTCCCCCAGGTAGACCGGAACATGCACGGCTATTATACCAACGACGCCCTGCTGCTGGGCGTGGAGTCCCGCACCAGCTCACCGGTCCGCCTGCCGCGGAACCCGGAAACCCTGGAGCATGTGGACATCCCGGGGCTGTACCCCTGCGGGGAAGGCGCGGGCTATGCCGGCGGCATCGTTTCCAGCGCCCTGGACGGCATCAACTGTGCCGAACAACTGGCTAAAAAACTTACGGAATAGAAATGGCAGACATTATACTGGGAATAGAATCCTCCTGCGACGACACATCGGCCGCCATCATCCGGGACGGCGTCCTGTTGTCCAACGTCATCGCGTCGCAGCAGGTGCACAAGGACTTCGGCGGTGTGGTGCCGGAGTTGGCTTCGCGCGCCCATGAGCAGAACATCGTGCCCGTGGTGTCGGAGGCCCTCCGCAAGGCCGGCGTCAAACCGGAAGAACTCACGGCCATCGCCTTCACCCGCGGCCCGGGCCTGCTGGGCTCGCTGCTGGTGGGCACGTCCTTCGCCAAGGCCCTGTCCCTTTCCCTGGACATCCCCATGGTGATGGTGAACCACCTGCAGGGTCACATCCTGGCCAATTTCATCCGGCAGCCGGACGTTCCCGTTCGGGAGCCCTCCTTCCCTTACCTGTGCCTGCTGGTTTCCGGCGGCAACTCCCAGATTGTGAAGGTGAACAGTCCCCTGGACTATGAAATCCTGGGACAGACCATCGACGATGCCGTGGGAGAAGCCTTCGACAAGTGTTCCAAGATGCTGGGCCTGGGATATCCCGGCGGCCCCATCATCGACAGGCTGGCCAAACAGGGCAACCCGGACCGCTTCCACTTTGCCAAGCCCAACATCCCCGGCCTGGATTACAGTTTCAGCGGCGTAAAGACCTCGCTCCTGTACTTCGTGAGGGACGAGATGGCCAAGGACCCCGACTTCCTGGAAAAGAACAAGGAGGACCTCTGCGCCAGTTTCCAGAAAACCCTCATCGACGTCCTGATGGGCAAACTGATCCGCGCCGCCAAGGAAACCCGCATCCGGGAAATCACCATCGGCGGTGGCGTCAGCGCCAACAGCGGCCTCCGCAACCGGATTGTGGAGGAAGGTGAAAAACGGCACTGGAACACCTACCTGCCGGAATTCAAGTTTACCACAGACAACGCCGCCATGATTGCCGTGGCCGGCTGGTTCCAATATAAGGCCGGCGTCCGCACCCCGCTGGACGTGGCCCCCGTTTCAAGAATGGCCGATTTTTAGGGAAGTGAAAAAAGCCGTCCGCATAACCGCCTGGATCCTGGCGCTGATACTGCTGCTGCAAGTGGCCGTGATGGTGCTGCTGCAGTCGCCCCGTATCCAGACCTACCTGGGGCGGAAGGCCATCGACTTCCTGCAGGACAAGATGGATGCGGACATCACTTTCGGCTCGGCTTCCATACGTCCCTTCGACGCCATCGTGCTGGAAGACATCCTGGTCATGGACCGGGCGCCTATGGTAGCCGACATGGATACTCTGCTGTACGTGAAGCACCTGAGCGCCCGCTTCTCACTGATGGGCCTGCTGCAGGGAGGCGGCATCTATGTCAACCGCGCCCAGCTGGACGGCGGCTGTTTTCACCTGGTCACAGAGCCCAATCCCAACAATCCCGATAAAAGCGCCACCAACCTGCAGCGCATTTTCCGCCTGAAGGACAGTGGCAGCACCCCCCACTGGGGAGACCTCCTGCGCGCCCGCAGCCTGGAAGTGAACGGGGTGCATTTCCGCTTGGAGAACATCCCCGGAGCCGAATTATATGCCCAGAAAGGCATCGTCATGGGAGAGGGGGTCATCGACTGGAACCACCTGGACGTGGTACTGGAGCACGTAGGAGTCAAGGGCGTACGCATGCTGGACGACCTCATCTCCTGCACGGCCGAACATCTTTCCGTGAGGGAACTGAAGACGGGGCTCACCCTGGAAGACCTGGGGGCCCGCGTCCGGGTGGGTAAGGCCAACGTCCATCTGGAAGATTTCCAGGGGCAGCTGAACGGGGGCGACACACGCCTCGTCGTCTCCCGCCTGGACCTGGACGGCAAACTGGACGTCTACGAGGACTTCATCAACCAGGTGCGGATGGACATCACCCTGCGGGATGGAACCTACGTGGACATGTCCACCGTGAGCCACTTCGGCCCCAACTTGGACCAGATGGGCTTCCGCGGCCGCATCAAAGGCCGCATGGTGGGAACCGTGAGCAACTTCTCCCTCCAGGACATGGCCATAGACGGATTGTCGGAGGACGTCTCCATCCGGGCCGATGGCCGCATTTCCGGCCTTCCGGAAATTGAGCAGACGCTGTTCGACTTCCAGATAGACGATTTCACCTTCGGCATGGGTGCCCTGGCCGACTTCATCCGGGAATGGGCGCCGGACGTGGACCTGGCTTCCTTCAAGCGCATGGCTCCCGGAGAAGACTTCACCCTCACCGGCCACCTCGACGGCCTGCTCAACGACCTCAACTTCACCGGCCATATCAATTCCCGCCTGGGAATGGCCCGGGCCGATGTCTACATGGATAACACCATCGACATGAAAAAGCCCATCACCATCGGCGGACAGCTGGAGACCGAAGACCTCCACCTGGGCCGGCTGCTGGGCACCAAGGACCTGGGAGAGTTGAGCCTCACCACCACCCTGGAGGGCGTCTTCTCCCGCAAGGGCGGCACGCCGCAACTGCAGCTGGACACCCTGCATATACAGGAATTGGGGGCCCTGGGTTATACCTACAGCGGCATTTCGGCCTCGGGCTATTACCAGGGGACGGATTTCGATGTCCTCTTGCGTTCCATTGACCCCAACCTGCAATTGGACGCCCGCGCACAATATCACGAGACGCCGGAAAGGGACGGCCACATGGATGTGGACGCCCGGCTCGCACATGCCGATCTGCAGCAACTGAACCTTGACAAGCGGGGCATCTCCCTGGTGGAAGGCCTGCAACTGACGGGGCGTATCATCCGCCAGGAAGCCCACGCCACGGGAAGCATCGCCGCCACCGGGCTTTCCCTGATCAATGATACAGGCCGTCACCCCATTGGAAACATCAAGCTCCAAATTGACGCCGTTGACACCCTGCACCGGCTGGACCTCACTTCCGGGATGCTGGATGCCCGGTTCACCGGCAGCCGTTCTGTCACCAGCCTGGTACAGGACCTGAAGAGCCTGGCCCTGGGGAATGAATTATCGGCCCTCTCCCCCGAAAAACTGCCGGAATACAGCGGGGCAGCGTATTCGGCATCGGCCCGGGTGAAGGACCTCCGCAACCTGCTGGCCTTCGTCGCACCCGGCTTATACGTAGAAAACGGCACCCAGCTCACCCTGGACGTCACCCCCGACGGCCAGATGGAGGCCGATGTCACCTCCGGCCGCGTGGCCCTCAGGAGCGACTTTATCCGAGACATGAAACTGCATCTAAACAATGGCAAAGATGCCTTGTCCGGAGAAATCACCGGTTCCACCATCGCCATTTCCGGCGCCCGCCTGAACAACAACCGTCTCTCCTTCCATGCCGACGACAACCAGCTGGGGCTGGGCTATGTATTTGACAACGAGGCCGATAATGAAGACAACGATGAAACCCGCGCAGAGCTGAACCTCACCGGCGGGCTGGCCCGCGGAGAAAAAGGACTGGAAGTGACCGCGCGCGCACTCCCTTCCCAAATTTATTACCATGGCAACGGATGGAGCCTCTCTTCCGGCGATATCTTCTATACCGGAAACCGCGTAAAAGTGGACAGCCTGCTGGCCCGCCACGATGACCAGCGACTGCTGGTGGACGGTGGTTTCAGCCGCGAAAAGGCCGATACCCTATCCATCGCCATGGACCAGTTTGACATCGCCCTGGCCAATACCATCCTGGGAGAAAGCATCCCCGTCATCGAAGGAAGGGCTACGGGCCGGGCCATGTTGCTGTCTTCGTCTGCCGAAACGCCCGGCCTCCTGGCCGGCATCGTGTGCGATTCCACCAGCATCGGAGGGAAACGGGTAGGACAACTGCGCCTGAACAGCGTATGGGACGAGGTATACAACCGCTTTGTGGGCAACCTGAGCACCCTGCTGGATGGCCGCA